>ERZ832522.48-NODE-48-length-129696-cov-10.975170_pt1 | contig 129696 bp, 109 predicted proteins | sample MGYA00519951_ERZ832522 | MGnify/ENA primary metagenome ERZ832522 (study PRJEB31850, sample SAMEA3708728) | human gut metagenome | biome: human gut; feature: human-associated habitat; material: faeces | place: China | collected 2014 ... | reverse complement strand
CGTGCGGGGAGCCGTTCCGCGCCGAGGGGGTTTGGGGGGCATCATGCCCCCCAAGCAGGGTCAAGGGGCGGCAGCCCCTTGCCGCCGGAGGCAAACACGGAGACACCAATGGCGAAAGAAAAACTCTGGGGCGGACGGTTCCACGAAGGCACCGCCGCTTCCGTTGAAGCCTATACGCAGTCCATTTCCTACGACTGGGCCCTGTACAAGCAGGATATCGCCGGCTCGTGCGCCCACGCGCGTATGCTGGCCCGGCAGGGCGTCATCAGCGCCGAGGAAGCCGATCAGCTCGTCGCCGGCCTCGCCGCCGTGCGCGCGGAAATCGAGGACGGCACCTTCCAGTGGAAAAAAGAACTGGAAGACGTCCACATGAACATCGAAAGCCGCCTCACCGAACTCGTGGGCGACGTGGGCAAGAAGCTCCACACGGGCCGCAGCCGCAACGATCAGGTCGCGCTCGACTTCCGCCTGTTCGTCTCCGACCGGCTCCGCGAATGGCAGCGCCTCGCCCGCGAACTGGCCGCCGTATACATGGCCCGCGCCGAAGAACATCAGGACACCATCCTCCCCGGCTGCACCCACCTCCAGCCCGCGCAGCCCGTCAGCCTCGCCCATCACCTGCTCGCCTATGCCTGGATGCTCCGCCGCGACGTCCAGCGCATGGCCGACTGCGAAAAGCGCACCCGCATCAGCCCCCTCGGCGCGGCCGCCCTCGCCGGGACGACCTACCCGCTCGATCCCGCATCCGTGGCCCGCGAGCTGGACATGTACGGCACATTCGACAACAGCATGGACGCCGTGTCCGACCGGGATTTCGTCATCGAAGCCCTGTTCTGCGCCAGCACGGCCATGATGCACCTCTCCCGCTGCTGCGAGGAGATCATCCTGTGGTCAAACCCGGCCTTCGGCTTCGTGAAGCTGCCCGACGCCTATGCCACGGGCTCCTCCATCATGCCCCAGAAGAAAAACCCCGACGTCGCCGAAATCATGCGCGGCAAGGTGGGCCGGGTGTACGGCGATTTGACCGCCATGCTCACCATCCTGAAGGGCCTCCCCCTGACCTACAACCGTGACCTCCAGGAAGACAAGGAGCCTTTCCTTGACGCCGACCACACCCTGAGCACGTCCCTGGAGCTTATGGCGGGCATGATGAAGGCCCTGCGCTTCGATGAAGTCCGCATGGCCCGCGCCCTCACCGCCGGTTTCCTCAACGCGACCGAGCTTGCGGACTACCTGGTCACAAAGGGCATTCCCTTCCGCGAAGCCCACCACATCACGGGTTCCGCCGTGGCGCTGGCCGAAGGGAAGAACCTCTCGCTCGAAGCCCTGCCACTTGACGCGCTTCAGGGCCTGTGCGATCGCATCGGCCCCGATGTGTTCGACGTGCTCGAATACCGCGCCGCCGTCGCCCGCAGGAACGCCCCCGGCGGTACCGGCCCGTTGTCCGTGGCGCGCCAGCTGGAAAAGATGAAGGCGTGGCTCCACGAAACCAAGTAGTTTTCCCGAGATGAAAAAAGGTGCCCCTCGGCGTAATCGCCCGGGGCACTTTTTTTGCCCTCTAACCGCTCAGAAACGCAAAGCTCTCATACGGAGCTGTCCTCTTTTTCCGTTAATCCCCATTGACAGGATAATGGATTGGAGGCATCCTTCACGTGAATTGTCGAACAACCCGTTCGATAAACGTCTGTACGCAGGCCATGCGTCGCGGACAAAAGCTTAGAAGGCTCTTTTTATCACCCAATATCGGTAAAAATGCCGAACGGACGTCCTCTGTGACGGGCAAAAACGATATTGAGCAGAAAAGAACAAACGAGCTTGCAAGGAGGAGTGGCTATGGAACTGACCAGAAGAGCGATGCTTGGGGCATTGGGCGGACTCGCCGTCGGCGGTACCGTCGCATCCGTTGTGGGGACCAGTATTGCGGCGGATCCCAAGACCAAACGCTTTGAGCAAATCAACGGGGACTTTGGTTGGAAGCCCCATAAGCTTGATCCGAAGGAATGCGCCGCCGTGGCCTATGACGGCTACTGGCACAAGGGCTTGGGATGCGCGTACGGCGCATTCTACGCCATCGTGGGCCTTATGGGCGAAAAATACGGCGCCCCGTACAATCAGTTCCCCTTTGCCATGCTCGAAGTCGGCAAGGGCGGCATCTCCGACTGGGGCACCATCTGCGGCGCGCTGCTCGGCCCCGCTTCGGCTTACGCCCTTTTCTGGGGAAGAAAGGAACGCAATGCGATGGTGTCGGAACTCTACCGCTGGTACGAAACGGCGAAACTGCCCATCTTCAACCCCGGCGAAGCCGCCAAGGGCGTGAAGGGCGATCTTCCCACCAGCGTAGCCGATTCCGTACTGTGTCACGTCTCCCTGAGCCGATGGTGCTTCGAAAACAAGGTTGAGGCAAACTCCAAGGCGCGCAGCGAACGCTGCGGCCGCCTCACCGCCGACGTCACCTACAAGGCCGTCGAAATCATGAACGCTAAAATCGACGGAACCTTCAAGCCCGCTCTCGCTGCTCCGCAATCCGTCACCACCTGCGGCGAATGCCACGCCAAGGGCAAGGAAGCCGACAACATGAAGAGCGTCATGGACTGTACGCCCTGCCACAGCGGCAACGAACACCTGATGAACAAGTTCAAAGATCATCCCTAAAGCCAGCTTTTCCGCTGTCTAAGGGGGGCGAGAGAACCCGTATGCGTCCCGCGGTTCTCCCACACCTCATTCGGGGCATCGGACGATGCCCCCATAAAAATGGGCATGTGCGATCCGGCAAACGCCGACGCCATGCCCTTTTCCCTTGTGCGCCAACACAACAGACGCTTGTGTTCATGTATCCGGCGCAGTAGAATAGCTTTATGAATACCTCCACTCCGCATGCATTTGCCCTGTTTTCCGGCGGGCTGGACAGCATCCTCGCTGCCCGCCTGATCATGGAACAAGGGCTGGTTGTCCGTTGCCTGCATTTTGTCACCCCCTTTTTCGGCAAGCCGCAATTGATCCCCCACTGGGAGAAGGTGTACGGCCTTGAGGTGGAAGCCGTGGACGTCGGTGAAGCGTTCGTACGCCTCCTGAGGGAACGCCCCGCCCACGGTTTCGGCAAAGTCATGAACCCCTGTGTCGACTGCAAAATCCTCATGATGCGCAAAGCGCGGGAACTCATGAAAAAATGGGGAGCGTCATTCCTTATCTCCGGTGAAGTGCTCGGGCAGCGCCCCATGTCCCAGCGCCGCGACACCCTCAATGTCATCCGCCGCGACGCAGAGGTTAAGGAGTCCCTCCTCCGTCCGCTCAGCGCCCAACTGCTCGATCCGACCGCCCCTGAAATCTCGGGCTTGGTGGATCGCAACAAGCTGCTCGGTATCTTCGGGCGCGGCCGGAAGTCCCAAATGGCGTTGGCCGATCAAATGGGCCTGAAAGAGATCCCCACACCCGCCGGAGGGTGCAAACTGGCGGAAAAGGAAAACTCCCGGCGCTATTGGCCGGTCCTGACGCGCCTCAAAGAGCCGACGGTTGAAGACTTCGAATTGTCCAACATCGGGCGTCAGTACTGGTTCGGTGATCACTGGCTGTCGATGGGCCGCAACGAAGCGGACAACTCGGCGCTGGAGCGTCTGGTCCGTCCCGGCGACGCCATCCTCCGCGTGCGTGACTTTCCGAGCCCTTTCGCACTTGCCCGCCAGCTCACCCCGTGGGATAACGAAACGCTTCAGGACGCGGCCAGCCTCGTGGCCTCCTACTCGCCCAAAGGCGTCCGGGCCGCCGAGGCGTCTCCCGACGGGACCATAGCCGTGCGCGTTCAGATCAACGGCGAGAGCACCTTCGTCAATGTGGCGCCCAAGCGCACCCCCGCCCTTCCGTGGGGCGAGCCCGAATTCGTCGATGTCCGCAAAGCCATCAAGGCGGAGAACCGGCCCACGTTTGATGAGTAACGATGGTAAGCAGGTAGGTGGGGGGAGGAGGCCCCTCTCTGGAGAAAGGGGCCTCCTCCCCCCACCTACCTCCACCAAAGGCTTTCCACCCTTATTGAATCCCTCGCGGCGGCTTTTCCGTGCTGCGAGGGATTTTCTTTGTCTGGCGGCGGGCTCTGCAGGGAAAGGGGAAAAGAAGAGGGCGCGAGGATGAATACGGCGGGGACGTTTTCGAGAGAGTCTTTTCCTTGAAAAGAATAGCCGGATCGCTCAGTTGTCGGCATCCAGCAGTGACAGCACCTTGCTCACGTAGGCTTGTGTTTCGGCGAAAGGCGGGATGCCCCCGTAGCGCAGGACGTTGCCCGGCCCGGCATTATAGGCGGCGAGCGCGAGATCAAGCCTGCCGAAGCGGTCAATCTGCTGGCGCAGATAGCGGCTCCCCGCGTCCACATTGGCCTCGGGATCGAAAGGATCGATAACGCCGAGCATCTGTTGCGTCCCCGGCATAAGCTGCATGAGCCCCTGTGCGCCCTTCTCCGATTCAGCGATGGTTTCGAAATTGGACTCCACCTTGATCACCGCCGCGATAAGCCGGGGATCGAGCCCGTAGCGGCCGCTGGCCTTGGCCACGAGTTCCCGCCAGACGGCGGGCGGAGGGAGCGTCCCTTTTCCGGCATGGGCGCGGAGAACCAATTGCGGCGACACCATGCGCGGCAGGGACAGCGCCGCCGCATGGGGCGACAGCGCGTAAATGTCCATCTGGTCGAGCAGGTTTTCAGTAGGGATGGAGGGACGCGGCGGCAAGGGGCTTTCGGATTGGCCGCCGGGATGCACGGGGCGCAGGCGTTGGGCCGGGCGCTCGTCCGTCGAGAGCTCCTCATGCAGGATGACGCCCGCCGAAGCCGTGCCGGATACGAACATCCCCGCCGCCAGGCAAAAACTCAGGACGCGGATCACTCGGGCAGCGCGAAATAGAGTTCGATGATATTCGACTGTTCGTAGTAGGCATAGGTATAGTGGGCCACTACGGACTTGATCAAATGGATGCCGAGCCCGCCCACGGGCCGCTCGTCCACGCCGAGCGATACGTCCGGGACCGGCGCTTCAAGGAAAGGATCGAAAGGGGCTCCCCAGTCCTGCACCTTGAAGCAGAAGTACGGCACGTTGTCGAGCCGTACTTCCCGGCAGGCGACCTGCGCCTCACCCGGGACATCCGGATAGGCATAGCTGAATACGTTGACCAAAAGTTCCTCAGCGGCAAGCTCCACCTGCGGGATCAGCGGCCTGTATGAAGAAGGGATGGTCTCGTGGATAAAGGCATTGACATTCGCCAGCTGCTCAAGACTGGCCGGAACGCTGAGCGTCGCCATGATCGCCTCCTCAGGAAAGGGCGCTGACGGCCTCGTCGCGCGTGGCGTAAATGGGGAGCATGGAGCTGAATCCCGAAATTTTGAAAACTTCCGCCACCATCGACTGCATGGAACAGAACGCCAGCGTCGCCGCGGCGGCCTTACTCGCCTTAACCATCGTCAAAATGACCCGTAACCCTGCGGAACTGATGTATTCGACACCACCAAGATCCACCACGACCTTTTTGGCCCCGGAATCCAGAAGCTCACGGCAGGAGGTTTCAAAACTGCTCGCCGTGGTTGCGTCGATCCTTCCGGTAAGCGCAATGATACCGACGCAACCCTGTTCCGATGTGACAACTTGCATACACGTTCTTCCTGATGTTGTTGCTATTTGTAGCTTAAGAGCAATCCTTGACTGATCTTAAGCCACCCGTCAAGGGTCACGAAAAGCAGGAGTTTGAAGGGCAGGGAAATGGTCATGGGAGATACCATCATCATGCCCATCGCCAACAGGATATTGGAAATGATAAGGTCGATGGCGATAAACGGCAAATACAGCAGGAACCCCACCTGAAACGCCTTGGTCAATTCGGAAATGGTAAACGCGGGCACGAGGATCAGCATGTTGTCTTTGGAAATCTGATCATGCTGTTCTTTGGGCCAGATACGCTTCGCCGTGCTCATGAAGGCCCGGAGCACGCCGTCCTCCGTATTGTCCGAAAGGAACTTGCGCAGCGGCGGCGACAGCTTGTCGACGATGCCGATAACTTCCTTCGGCGAAGGCTCCGCGCTGATCTGGAGTTTCTCGGCGATGTCCATCGTACTCATCATCATGGGGGCCATAATGAACAGGCTCAATATGATGGCAAGGCCGTTCATGACCATCGCGGGCGGGACCTGCTGCACGCCGAGGGCGTTGCGGACAAGCGACGTGACCACCACGATCTTCACGTAGGACGTGACCATCATCAGGAAAAACGGAGCAAGGCCCAACAAAGCCATGCCCACAATGAAATACAACGGATTGACGCCCGTCATGCCTACTCTCCCACCTTGCCGAGGCTGACGACCTGTACGCCGAGCGTCCCGTTCAAATCCACAAGGCGCCCCTTGCCGACGGATTTTCCGTTGGCGTACAGCGTGACCGGGGCGAGCGCATCGCCGCCGAACGCGAAAGTATAGCCGGGGGCGAGCGTCTCCACGTCCCGCACCGTCATGAGGCGGCGTTCCAGTTCAAAGGTCAGCGTCACTTCCAGTTCGCCGGTATCGACGCCTTCGGACGGCGCGGCTCCGGCAGCCGTATTGTTTTCGTCGGACATGGGCCCCTCCTCGGGATTCAAGACAGAAAGGATGGTCGCGCAGCCCTCCGCGAGGGAGCAGGCGAACGCAAGGGAACGCGACGTGGCGCAGAGGCGGAGCGTAACGCGGCCCTCACGCGCCGGATAGGTTTCCGGCAGCAGCACATCGTCTGGTTCAAGGGAAGACAGCTCGTTGACGGAAAGCCGCATACGCCCCGCTTCGAGGCTGACCGGAACCGGCACGTCCCCGGCAAGCCCCAGCGCGCGGCGGCGCGGCAAGGCGTCCAGACGTTCCACCAGTTCGAGCGCGCTCTCCCGATCCGGGAGGCACAGCCTGACAGGGATCGGATACGCCTCTGCGGAGGCCCCCGCCCCCACCGGCACGTGCAGCGTCAGGGGAAGCGCACAAACGGCCGGTTCCGCCGCTTCGATCATCCGGACGTTGCGGACAGCCAGCGGCACATGCAAAAACGTTTGCGCCAGTTCCGCCAAAGGAGCGGCCAGCAAGTCGAGAACCGCCAACTGCAGCGCCCCGGGCAGTGCGGCGTTCGGCGGCACATCCGCCACTGCCGGATGCAAAGCCAGCAAGCGCAGGCTGCCGAGTTCCACGCGCCATGTCCGCTCGCCGCAAACGACGTCAAAAGCGCACACCGGAGGGACCGGAGCCGCAAGGCCCCCGGCCTCCAACGCGCACGGCGTACCGGCCACATCAATGGGCCACGGCTGCGCCCGCGTGCACAGCAGGTTGAAGACATGCGCTTCAAGCGGCGAAAGCGCCGGAGCCCGGAAAGGCAGTATCTCCATGTACTTCTCCGCCCCCGGCAATGGAGGGCTGTTACAAAAAGTTTCGGGCTGCGCCTCTTCAAACGGCTGACGCGGCATCCCTCCCCGTGCGCCGGGGTCAGGCATCCCGTTCGTCCGGAGCGACATACTCGCCGCGCGACTGCCGACGCCCATCGCCGTTCTCGGCTTCGGCCTCGCCCCGTTCAGAAACCACTTCGACGCGAACATCCTTCTCAAACGACTCAAGCCGCGCCTTCAAGGATTCCTGTGCGCCGACGAGGGTCTGAAAGGATGCCGCGTTGTCCGTCGCCAAATGTACCGACAGCACGCCGTCGCTCCCGCGCTGGAGCCGGATTTCGGTTCCGGGGAGGACATCCTTGCCAAGGGTGAGGCGTATCTCATGGCCCCCGTCGGGCCCGGAAACCAGAATCCGCTCCACGAGCTTTTCCGCCAGCGCACCCAAATCCGGAGCATCTCCGGACGGAGCCGCCGTTTCAGCCGTCTGCGCCGTGCGTCCGGCAAAAAGCGTATCCAACGGCCCGGTCATCCGGGAAAACATGCTGGAAAGCGCTTCGGCCTCGGCTGAGGTATCCTCGTCAGGAGCATGGGAAGCCCCACGTCCCCCGTCGGACTCATCTCCTCCGGAACCCTGCCGTTCGTCAAGCGGACGCCGCCGCATGGCTTGCTGAAAGGTATCCACGTCCGCACCTGACGGCGCGGCCATGCCGGAATCCGCAGATCGGCCTTCAGCCTGCCCGAGCCGGGACATATCCACCTTCATAAAGTCAGCCATACGACACCTCCCGCATTCCTCCGCTTGTGGACGGGTTTCTTTATTTTGAAAGGGCTATCGCTTCAACCGACGCTCAATTCCCGAAAATGCAGGGCATAATGGACGCAAAAGGCATTGGAAAGAGCGGTATAGCTTCCGTATCGGCAGATTTGAGGAAGCCGGATGGGAAAAACGTCTCTCCAGAAAGGTTTCCCTTCCTTTCCCCAATGCTTCCTACCCCTTCGAGGGTAAAACGCCCCTAGAGCTCGCCTTCGGTCCCCTGAGGCGGCAGCGGTTTGAATTCTTCCATTTCCAAATCTTCCAGACGCTCGGCCTCGCGTTTGGCCTCGACGAGCCAGATGTCCCGATGCGTCACGATTTTGGCCGTCTCGTGCTGAGCCTGCCGCGCGGCCTCCCGGGCCTTGCGTACGTCCTCCTGACGCTTTTTTACGTTCTCAAGCGCTTGGGCGATGGCTTCTTCCAGCTTCAACTCGCCATCGGCCAGCGCACCGAGCCCGGCCTTGAACACATCCAATTCCTTGAGGCTCAGGCCCTTGCCCATGATCGCGTCATAGCGGCGCTCAACCTCTTCCTGACGCCAGACCTTGTAGCGCTCCAGCTCCCCGCGGCACCGCTCCACCGCCTCCTGCGCCTCAACCACGGCGCGCTCGGCGGCGCTGAGGGCATTCTTGGCCGCATCCTCCCGGTATTCGCGCACTTTAAGCAATGGAGCCAGCGGATACTTTTCCACGCTCAGGCCACCACCTTATACAGCGCCTGCAACGTTTCCTCAAAAGTGCTTTTTTCGTCCAAACCTTGCCTGAGGAACGCGTTTACGGCGTTGATCCGGGCCAGCGCGTCGTCGGCTTCCTTATCCGATCCTTTCTTGTATTCGCCGATCTGCACGAGCAATTCCACCTCGGCGAACTTCGCCAGCACCTTACGGAGCGCCTGCGCGGCTTTCTTGTGCTCCTTCGTAACGATGGCGTTCATAACGCGGCTGACGCTGGCCTGTACGTCGATGGCGGGATAGTGGTTCGCCGCCGCCAACTTGCGGGACAGGATGATGTGCCCGTCGAGGATGGAGCGGGTTTCGTCCGCAATGGGCTCCGTCATGTCGTCGCCCTCCACCAGTACGGTATACAGCGCCGTGATGGAGCCCTTATCCGAATTGCCCGCCCGTTCCATCAGCTTGGGAAGCGTCGAAAACACGGACGGAGGGAAACCGCGCCGGGTCGGGGGTTCGCCCGCGGCAAGGCCGATCTCGCGCTGTGCGCGCCCGAAACGGGTCACCGAGTCCATCATGAGCAGAACGCTCTTGTGCTGATCCCGGAAATATTCCGCCACCGCCGTGGCCGTGTACGCGGCCTTGAGGCGTTCCATCGACGAGCGGTCGGATGTGGAGACGACCAGCACGGCCTTTTTCCGCCCTTCCGGGCCAAGGTCGTTCTCAATGAACTCACGCACTTCGCGGCCGCGCTCGCCAATCAGCGCCAACACGCACACATCGGCGGAACAGCCTTTGATGATGCTGGACAAGAGCGTACTTTTACCGCCGCCAGCCGCCGCGAAAATACCCATGCGCTGCCCCTCGCCGCAGGTAAGCACCCCGTCGAGCACGCGCAGGCCCAGAGAAATCGGCTTGTCGATGATCTTGCGGAGCATGGGGTTCGGGGGATCGGCGTAAACCGGATAGTGGGTCCGGGGCTTGAGCGGCGGCCCGCCGTCGATGGGATCGCCGAGCCCGTTCAGGACGCGCCCGAGGAGATCTTCGCCCACGGGCACGGAATGGATTTCCCCCGTCGGGATGACTTCGGTAGCGGGCGAAATGCCCTGCAAATCGCCGAGCGGCGTCAACAGGGCCACCTGCTTCACGAAGCCCACGACCTCGGCCCGGAGCGTCCAGTCTTCCCACGGGTTCCGCAGGATGCACAGTTCGCCGACCTTCACCCCCGGCACCACGGCCCGGATGATGGTCCCCACGACCTGCTCCACGCGGCCCCGCACCTCCACCGAGGCGGTCGACTGCACCGCTTCCTCAAGAAGCGCTCCGATATATTCAAAGGCCATAGGGCATCCATCCGTTTGTCAAACCATATCCGCGAGATCCAAGCAGGCGTTCGCCCAATCGCCCCTCCGCAAGGGCCGAAAATGCGGGCGTGGCCCCAAAACGTCCTTTCTCAAGCCGTGCCGTGCAACGGCACACACCGCTCTATAATGGGGGAAACGTGTATACCAATGAATCAGGCCGCGATCGCATATGGGGCAGACGGCTGAAGCGGTTGTCGGCGTTGTCCCCGCAATCGGTACGCGCTATGAAGCGATTTTGGAGCGCAGGGCGTTTTCCAGCGCCTTGAGCTGTGTCTCGAGGCTGGCATCGACCACGCCGAGCTCGCTTTCCAAAAGGCACGCCCCCCGCTCAAGACGCGCATCCGGCACGACATCCAGAAAACTGGCCCCGCCCGGCACGGAGGCCAGCATGGATGCCAACCCCTCCCGGACGGCCTTTTCATCAGCGGGCGCCACGCGGATCGTCACGTGCTGCTGATTGCGGACCGTCACCAGCGCATTGCGGACGATACGGACGATGCGTTCGTTTTCGTCAATCTCGCCGATGACCTTGCGCACGGCCACAGCAACCACATTCACCAACGTGGCCTCAATGCCTTCGATGTACTCGACCGACGACAGCACGGTTTCCATCACCTTCTCGGCATGTTCGAGGCGGCCTTCCTCCACGCCGTCGCGGTAACCTTCCTCGCGCCGCCGCTCATAGGCCTCCCCGGCCTTGCGCTCCATGTCGGCCACACGCTCACGGGCCGCGTCGAGCACGGCATTGGCCTCCAGAAGGACGGCGGCCTCAGAGGCTTTGAGCACACGCGTCCCGGCGGACGGGGTTACCGTGTCCCCGGTCAATCGAAACAGGGAGCCCATTGCGGTGCAACCTCCTTCAGCAACAGCTTCTTCAGACCAAACCATACCGCCCGCTGAACCGCAGGCGACACCGACGGCGGAGCATCCTCAATATTCTCGGCGACCCGTTCCTTCAAGGCGGCGGGCCAAGGAGCGCGGCAAATGGCAATCGCCAGACGGCCGTGGCGCTGCATACGTTCCAGCAACGGCTCCCGGACGTCGCGGCTCAGAAAAAACTGCCGCACACTGCCGAGCTGATACTGCCCGCGCTGGATGCCATAGCGGTACAGCGGTTCCCCCAGGGCTTCACGCAGGGCCAAGACCGGCTCCCGGGTGATAATGCGAGCCAGCTCCGCAGCGTGGACACACACGCCGAACACTTTGCCCAGACGCTCCAACTCTTCCGCACTCAGGAAGGCCAAACGCCGTGACTCGTCGGTGAAATCCCAGAACCCTTCTTCCGGCGGCGCGACAGGCCACGCCAATACGGGCGAGCCACGCCGCGAGAGCTCCGCCGCCACAATCGCCGTGTTCAAACCGGGAACGCGCCATGCTTCGGGACAGTCCGGCACAACGGAGCCCAAGCGGCCGTTGAAGGCCAGCATAGCCCGAAACAGCGCAGGTTTCCGTGCGATGATGTCCGAAAAAAACGAGGTATGCATACCTGTCCGGCCGTGCCAGCGTTACGACGACTGATCTTCCGAGGCGTTCGCCGCCTCTTTGCGCTTCCGCAGGGCATCACGCAGGGAAAGCGCCAACAGCGCAAGTCCGGCGAGCGCCGCCAAAAAGACGATCCCCGCGCCGATCAAGGCATATGGCGGCCCGTTCTGCGGCGCGAGCGGCAATCCGAGAAATTTCGGGGTTGGCTCCATGGGTACGGAAACCTGTTCCCGAACCGGAACGAGCATGACGGAAACACGTTCATAGTCGAGATCCGGCACGGCCTTGGACGTAAGCTCACGGATTTTGGCGACCAGGTTGACGACAGGCGAATCCGGGGTATGGCGGAGGAAAACGGCGGCGGAAGGCAGGGTACGCGTATCGGTGGCCTGATCCGTACCTCCGAGCACCACATGGACGCGGGCCGTCAGCACGCCGTCGATACGGGAAAAGGTGTCGGACAGCTCCTGCGAGATGGCGTAGGCCATGCGAGCCTGTTCCTCCGAGGCGGATGAGATCATCCCCTGCCCGGAAAAAACTTTGCCGAGGTTTTCGTAGTCCGCCCGAGGGAGGTTGTTCTCTTTCAGTATTTCAAGGGAATGAACGAGCTGATCCTCATCCACGGACAAGGTGAACCCAGCCTTTCCAGCGGCGGTTTTCTCGGCCCGGATGCCGCGCTTGAGCAGCGTGGACAGCATCGTATTGACCTGCGCCTCGGTCAGCCCGCGGTACACTTCTACCTGACAGCCCAGAAGCGCCGCACAGAGCGACAACACCAGCAGAAACGGGAGCCAGCGCATCCCTTTTTTCCCGGACCCATGTGCTTCCGTCATATGTCCACGCCCCGTTTCCGTCACATTCTACCCCTGCTGCTTCAACAACGATTCAAAACCCTGATTGACCTGCTGCGACAACTTCGCCCCGCCCGTGGCCTGTACCCGGAGCATCCCCACAAGGAATTGCAGCTGGTACAACTCCGTCGCGGAAGCGTTCCCGCCGCCGACCCGCTCGAGCAGCCGGGCCAGCTCCTGCATGCCGTCCGTCTGAACGGCATCCGTCCGCCCTTCCACGGCCTGCGGCCCGGAAGGCGATTCTATCCGCATCGTACCGCCAATGCCGTCAATCCGGCTCCCCTCGGAGATGCCGTACACGGGATCTTCGGAAGGGTTCGGAGGGATTGCCTCATCCGTACGCGTCACTTCCGGGATATCTTGACCGGCCTCCTCAAAGGGCCCGTGCTCCCGCGAGCCTTCGGCAACGCCCTGCACGGACGGACCGCCCTGCCCATCCGGCGCGCGCAGCGCATCCTCGAAGGCACGCACCAGCTCGGCGGGAGGTTCTCCCTGCGGGCCAAGGCTCCGCAGTTCGGCCCCCTTGGAGACGCCCAGCTTTTCCAGCGCCTCCAAAAGCTTTGAAGCCCCAAGACCGGAAATGTCCACGGCTACCTCCGCCGGATTACACCAGCCTACGGTTCTTGCCGGAGTTTTTCAAGCAACCCGGCGGCCAGCTCCGCTCTCGGGCCTTCGCCGGCGGCCAGCGGGGCAAGCACAGCTTCGGCTTCGCCTTGCCGCCTCGCCAAGGTGTAACACAGACCAAGCAGCGCCTGCGCGTCCTCATCTTCCGGCATGGCGGCCAGCACTTCTTCTTTCAGGAGCCGTTCCGCCTCGTCAAAATCATCCACCACAATATGGCTCAGGGCCTTGCCCATGAGAGCGGGCGCAAATCCCGGGCGGAGCGCGAGCACCCCCGCGTACATGGCACGCGCATCCACCACGTTTCCTCCGTGACATGCAGCGTTGGCGACATCAAGCAAACGGCTGATCTGGGTATCGGACAGCATGGCGTTTCTCCAATCGTAAAAAGATGCGGGCAGCCCGGGCACCCCCGGCTAAACGCAAAAAGGGGAGAAGGGGACAGCCCCTTCTCCTTGTCCGTCATCCCGTCCGACGCGCCATGCGCGGGATGGAGCCACGCAAAAGCATCCGGGGTGCGGTCCCGGAACATGATTCCGGACGGGAGACAAACTCAGCCGGTACGCTGGGCAAGGCTCTTCATCATATCCGTCATGCTCTTCGTGACGGACGAGAGCGATTCCAGCATGGCATTGTACTGCCCGACTTCGAACTGGAGGGCCATCATGTCCTCGGGGCTGACTTCGTCCTTGCCCAGCATCTCGGTCATCTTGGCCTGCAGGTCCTTGCCCTTGCTGCTGATCGAATCCAAGCCGCTGTTGAACAGCTCATTGACGTTCAATCCCGGCGTTCCACTCGTGCCGTTGATATTCATGGCAAACTCACTTTGGTTAGAAATCCTTTTACTTCGCCATGTTGTCCATAGAATGCAACGCAGCCTGCGTCGCTTCCCGGACGGCCTGCGCCACAGCCCATTCGTCGGGGGTCAACCCCCTATCCATATGCCGTTTGACAGCCAGATCCATTTCCAGAACCTCATCCCGGATGCCCTGCAAGGCGCGGGGATCGTCAAGGGCATCCAGCACGGAAACCATCGCGTCACTCATTGGAACCTCTCAGTCGATACACGATTATCCGCCCATCCTTACGGAGCTTCAACTCCTTCACGCCGATGGACTCGAGCACATATCCGCCGGGGAGCAGACCGCCCTCAAAGACACGCTGCCCCGTAGCCAGACTGATGAAACGCATGGGCGTCAATGTTACCCCGGTCACCCGGATCTCCGGCATATCATCGGCTTGCGGTGCGGGAACGTCTCCCGCCTCCGCCTGCTGCGGCGCCGCGGCTTCACGCCGGACTTCGGCTTGAGGCCGCTTTTTCTCGAACGACGCAACCACATCGAACACGACCGGGACGCCGAGTTCCGCACGGGCCTTGTCCAGCACGCCGTCCAGACGGATACGCTGGGCCACATCGAACCGGCCCGCAAGCTCCACCTTTCCGGGCAGGAACCGGACCTGCACAAACGCCAGATCCGCCTCCTTCAAGAGCGGCAACAGGACCGCTTCAACCGCGTCGGCGTGACGGATGGTCCGGTCCAAACGGCTCCAGACGGCCTGGTCCCGCAGTTCCGGGACATCTTCGCGGACGGCGGAAAAGGCCTGCTCTTCCACGAGCCCGTCCTTCATGTACCCGGCAAGGTCCAGGCCGTCGTCCGGGTTATCCGTCTTCTCCTGCACGGAGAGGGAGAATCCCCGGCTTGCGAAGGCTGACGTTACGGCATCGACCCTGTCCCCGCGGAGCGTCACATCAAGATAAACAGGGTACTGCACACCTTGTGCCAAGCGCAGGAGATCGGCCCTTTCGGCATCGTCGCGCAAGACTCCCTGCACGCCGACGCCTTCATCCTGCGGAGATACGACCAATGTGCGAAAACCGTTTTCGTCAATAATAGTTTGGATTTCCTTGACTCTCGTTTCCGCATCCGGGGTTCTGCCCGCATAGGAAAAAGTCAGCCCGCACAGGCACAGCAAAAGAAAAAAGGACAAGGCCAACCTCTGCGGCGGCAAGGAGCGCAACCGTTCCCAAAGCGTTTTGCCAACGCCGTTGGCGCCTACAGAAGTCCCTTCTTCCAACAGTATCATCGGATCACCGAGATCCATGACCGGCTCTTCGCGCTGCGGCTCCACAGGTTCCGGGCGTTCCTGCACCGAACGCCGCTCCTGCAAGCCGGACGCGACCTGACGCCATGCGTCCGCCGGCTCGCCGGGCTCCGACCATGCCATGCAGGTCAAGCCCAGAAAAAACGGCGTACGCGCGGGGATGTCCGCACCGTCGGACGGCAAGGGAGCGCCATTGAGCAGTATCTCGCCGTCGAGCGGCGTCACCCGCACGGACGGGGCGCCGTCCCCGGAAAAGCCTATGACGATGTTCGCGTGCCGGGAAGCGACTGAACTGTCTTGAAGAATGATGTCGCAAGAGTCGTCGGACCCTACAAGCTGATTCCCCGCGGGCAAGACAAGTTCCGCCCCCATGTGGGGGCCGGAAAAAAGACGAAAGACAATCAAGCCGGAGGCACTCATAGCGCTCCCGCAGGCCGTGCCTGCGCCTGTACTCCGGGCGATTGCCGCGCCGCGGGCGGCGACAACGGGATCGCCGTGGCGGGCGTCACCGTCTCCAGTTCGGGCCGTTTCCGGGAGCAGCCGCTCTGCGGGGCCGCCGGAACCCGTTCCTCATAATCGGCCTGCGTCGGCGATCTGTGGAATGTGGGTTCGTCCACGCGGGGGGGCGTCGTCGGGATCTCATCCAAATGGATGACCTTCGGCGTAATGAGGATCAGGCGCTCCATGCGTTTGGTCCCCTTGCTCGTCGTTTTGAAGAGGTTTCCGAGCACGGGGATGTGCATGAGGATCGGTATCCCGCTGGCATCCGTGGACTTCTGCTCGTAGTAGTACCCGCCGATGAGCAGGCTCTGCCCAGCGCCCACGATGGCCTGCGTGTTGATCTTCGTCTGCTTGATGGGCGGAACGCTGTTGTCGCTGACCGGCGCATCCTTGCTGTCGTTCTGGTCGTCCTGCACGCTGACCGCGAGCTTGATGGAGGTTTGGCCGCGTTCGTTGCGGATGATGTGCGGGGTCACGCGCAAGACCGTCCCCGCCTCGACCTTGAACAGGTCCACCGCCTGATAGCCTTCCACCTGGATGTAATAGGTGCTGGTGTTTTCCAGCGTGGCCTGCACATTGTCCACTGTCAGCACAGAAGGCCGCCCGAGCATCCTGGCTTCGCCTTCCGCCTCCAGCGCCTGGATGCGGGCAAGGAAGAAGTCCGCGCCGTGCGTATAGATGGTGGACAGGTTCATGCCCGTTCCGGACGGGGTGCCCATCGTGGGCAGAGGCGAAAATTTGTCTCCGGTGCCGGAAAACTCGCCTCCGGTGCTCCAGCCCTTGTCCCGGCTGTTCGCGCCCTGATACGTAACGCCGAGATCTCGTTTGAAGTCGGAATCGATGTCCACGATGGCGGCATGGATTTCCACGAGTTCCACAGGCCTGTCTAGATCCTCGATAACCTTGGCGTAGTACGGCATCCGGTATTCGGCATCATTGACCAGCACCGCATTGACGCGCGGATCGGCCATAATGTTCACTTGCGTGGCATTCTGCGGAGCGGCCTGTCCGCCCTGCTGCGCGGCGGGGGCGGGGGCATCGGGAGCCACGGGCGTCATCCGTCCCTGCGCGATGAGCCCGGTGCCGGACAGCTTGTCCACGGTGGCGGTGTCCTGCGTCACCCGGGTCGCGGAATTGGGCGAACCCGTGACCATGGCCCTGAGGATGCTCGCCACTCCGGGGATGGTCACCGTTTTGTCCATGCTGTTGACGGACATGTCTTCCGCCCACGCATATTTGAGCGGAAAGACCTTCATCACGAAATTGGTGATCTGCGCCTCTTCAAAGGCGGTGACGGCGGCTGAAATCTGGGCAAGGTAAGTGGGCGGGCCGGACACGACGATCATCGCGCCGCCGGGGGCGAGCGTCGCGGGCAGTTGCGGGGCGAACACCGCCGATTGCCTGAGCATCTGGTACAGACGCTCCGCGGTCATGGCCCGCGGGGTGATGAACGTCCGCGACAGTTCCGATTCGCTGTAAAAATAGAGGGTGGAGCCGAGCCGATACCATGTCACGCCAAAGGCGGCCTGCATCCCCTTCAGGAAGGTTTCCGGGGGAACGGCATCAAAGCGCCCGCTCACCTTGCCGACCACGCCGGGAGAGAACGAAGCGCCGAGCCCCTGCGAGCGGGCGAAGTTCGTGAGGATGACTGTCAGATCCTCATCGTCCGCATAGTGCGTGTACGGACGGGAAAATCCCCCTTGGACGGCAAACGCCGGGCAAGAAACCAGAAGCACTCCGAAAACGAGTGCAAAAACCATCAAGAGCGAAACGCCACCACGACAATGCATCAGCGCCCCATATTCCAGGCTTGCATACCGGAGAAGAAAGAAAACGCCGACGCGCCACCGCCCTGCACCTGTCTTTTCCACCATGCCAGATCATTCAAAAAATCCTTGGCATACCCCGGCATGGAGGCAACGCTCTCGGCCAAAGGCACAACAAGGTGCAGCGAAAACCTGCCCTCATCCACCGAAAGGACCGTCCTCCGGGAGCGCGAGGCCGCGACCATACGGGAAGCGCACTTCCGCAAGAGATCATCCGCATCCTGTTCCGCAGCGGGAAGCGGGCCAAGATCGGCCCGCAGGATGCCCGTCCGCCCATCAGGCGAAAAAAACTCCATGTCCAAATCGCCTTCAAGGCGAAAGCGGAAGACGCCGTCCGCGCCGGGAGAGGCCTTTTTCCAGCCTGCAGCCGCCGTCAGTGCGTCAACGGATTCCTGCAAAAGCGACATGTTGCCTCCTTGGGGGAACTATGCGGTCTTCCACAACGCCTTGTCAATCATCAAACGCGGAGACCCCAAACGTGCGGCATGGGGCCCTTCCCGCACGGAGGCGTATCCTTCAGGCATTCGTCAAGCTGGCGGTCACAACGCTCCACCCGTTTGCCGAGAGCCTCGATTTCCCGTTGTTCGGCATCCGTCAGGGCCTCCAAGGAACGCCCTTCCGCTTCGAGCTTCTCCGCGATGGCCGACAGCACCGCCGAACATGCGCTCAATTCTTCCAAAAGCCGATCTTGCGGTTCGCTGTTCGTTACCATGATCCTCCCCCTAATTATACTGCAACGAAGGGACGGCTATGCCCCTTCTGGAGCAAAGGGATTCGAGCTGCTCGAATTTAAGCGGCATATGCGAAACGACTCCGGACGCCGAGCGGCTTTCCAGATAGACCATTTTATTGCCGTTATGGTCGTGGTACGGCGTGAAGCCATAGGTGGAGCCCCGGCTGTCCCGTTCCGTCACCGTGGGCCCCGCAGGCGTGATGCCCTTGTTTGCCGCCGCGCTGATGGCGTTCGACACGCTCTCGATCGACGCGCCCCCGTTGGCGGATACGCCCGCATTGGGGGAAACTCCCGAAACCTGTTGCGTGGAAATGCCGTTGATAGCCATACGACCTCCTATCCCAAAATCCGTGAACGGGTCTGGTTCATATTCTGCTGGATGGCGTCCTGCGTGGAGATCGACTTCTGGATCAATTCGGACAGGCTGTCGTTGATGCTCTTCAACGCATCGCGGCTGGCCCGCATCCGCTCCTGATCGGCTTCCATCTCCTTCATGGCGGCGTCGTACTGCGCCCCGATGAAATCCCCGACGGAACCGACGATGCCGCTTACCCCCTGTCCGAGCTGGGACATGGACTGCCCCATGACTCCGTAGCTCTGGGACTGAGCCCCCAAAGCGCCGGACTTTGCATCCAGCGTCTTCATTTGCGTCTTCACATCCGTCATATCAGCCTTCAGCGACGCCTTCCGGCTTGAATACTCCGCATTGAACTGCTTCAGCTCATCGCCGGACAACTTCGCCCCTTCGCTCCGCAGGGATTTGAGATCGGCCTGCTTGTTTGCGATGTCGGTCTGCTGCTTGCCGAGGACGCCCTGCTCCTTAGCCAGCGCCCCCTGCTGCTTGCCCATGTTCAACTGCTTCATGCCCATGCCGAACTGGACAGCGCCCATACCGATGTTGATCGCCCCGGACACGACGCCGCAGACGAGCTGCGCCACGGCCTTTTTGCGGATTTCATCGGCCTGTTGCTCCATCGACATGGCGATGCTGTCGGTTTGCGCTTTCATGACCTCACGGTTTTCCTTGCGCTGTTCGGCGCTCATTTCCGTAATGAGGGCATTGATGCTCGCCATCGGGGAGGCCACGCCCACCCAGCCGCCGAGTGATCCGGAAGAACTTTTCGGCGGGGTGAGCGTCGGCAAATCGTTGCGGACCTGCGCGGCGGCCTCCTGAAAGGAAAGCCCCGCATCCATCGCAACCTGTAGCTCCTTGTCCACGGCAGCCCGGGAAACATTGACCGTCCCCGCATCGTTTATCAGTTGATTGTAAACCTGTTGTTGATCGGATGACAACCCTTGTATGCCTGACATATGCGTATCCTCTTACTGCTTACGGCCTTCCCGTATACGATTTGGCCACCGCTCATCCCGGTACGGGAAAACGCGGACTGCCCTCTCAGCCACTCACGAAACGCCGCATCCATCACGCGGCACAAGCCTCTTCCTCCGCGCCCATCAACCGGAAAAACCGGAGTGTGGCGTGAGAGCACCGCCTTCCACCGCGCTAGGCCATCGTCGGCGCGACATTGGTCAAGATAGCCGTCTGCGATTCGGTACATCCTTCAATAATGTTGTTGACGTCTTCGAGCATCTTTTCCGCGCGCTCCATGACGCCCTTCAGAAAATCAAGCTCCATATCCTGCGCCTGCTGGATGCGTTCCAGAATGGCTTCCAGCTCCTTGGTATCCGCATAGCTGGTGGAAATCTTGTAATCGTACACGGAACCGGCGATGTTCGTCGCCCCACTGCCCATCTGCACGACGCTGCTGGCGATGTTCGACGACTTGAGCGCAATGTCGGCCACCTTCGACAAGGTCTGCGCTGAGGTCGTGGCGGCGGAGCCGAAGGAGCCGCCCATAGTCAGCCCGATGCCCACGATGGTGATCGCAAGCTCGCAGGCCATGCCGACATACCCGGCGATGTCTTCCGGAACCCCGCACGCCTTCAATCCGGCGGCAATCCCGGCGCTGATGCTTACCTTGCCGTCGGTCGCCATACTCACGGCACTGTTGATGGACATAGTGAGCATTACGGCCCCGCCCGCGATAAGCAGCGGGTTCCCGGTTGCCGCCCCGGCCACGATTGTGGCGACGCTGGCTATCGCCCCGACGATCACGCCGACCCAGCTGAAAATCTTTTTGAAGACATCGAGGATACCTTTGGATTTCATGGAGTCGAGGCGATCCATGATCTCTTCCAGCTTCTTCTCGTTGATCTCGGCGCGCTCTTTTCCCTTGGCGTCGATGGAGGCCACGCCGTCTTTGGTGGCCTGCGTGCGCGTCTCGTTGCTGATCATCTGGGCCAGCGTTTCGAGCGAGAGCCCTCCCGCCGTGGGCGGGGCCAGCCTCGGCAAGTCTGAAGATGAGGATGACGCATTGGGGGAGGAAGACGGCAGATCCGGCAGCGTGATTTCCTGCAGGGCCTTCTTGATGGCCTCCTGGAGGTTGTTTACCTCAACGCCGCCGGCAAGCTCCATGAACTTCGAGCCGACCTGAAAATCAATGGAGTTGGGCATGAAAACCTCACTTCTCGGCTTGTTCGAGAATGGCGAGCATGGCCGAGGCTTTGCCTCGCGCGGCATCGTGTTCGGGGTTGCCTTCTTCGCCCATCGAGAGCGCTACAACGAACGCGCCTTGGGCCTTTTCCCGATCCCCCATTTTGAGGTAACACATTCCGGCCTGAAGCAGGGGCACGGGGCTGGCGAGCGCACCCATCGCCGAACAAAGCCCGTAGGCGTCCACGGCTTCCTGATACTTGCCGTTGGCCTGACGGCTTCCGGCGAGCCCCATCCAGAAACGGGGATCGTTGTGATCGTACAGGCACAGCCCGGAAAAGACGGTTTCGGCGTCTTTGTAGTTGCCGGACGTGTACAGGTTATATCCAAGGCTATACAGTGATTCCAACATATCCTGAGAGACGTTGCATACGTCCCCGATGGTGGCGCCGTTCAGGACGGCCTTGACCATCGTCTCAAGCTCTTCCTGCGTATATTCGACCGCCGCACGTTTCTGTTCTGTCATGAAAAGCTCCTCGGGAACCGCCCCGCAACAGCGGGAAAAAGGGTGTTGGCGAAAGGTCAGCCCGCAGATCCGGGTACCCCCAAGCAACCGCCATCCGGTGAAGGGGCATCCCCCACATGTACGGGAACCATCCAGACGGGGCTGCCCCTGCGAAAGGGATCTTTACTGGCCGCGAGCCACGGCGGTAAGCGTCTGCATACCGGACTGGATAGCCGAGTTCGCGCCCTGCGTATACGAATTGTACTGGCCCATGAAGTCCTGCACATACACCATCTTGGTCTGGATATCCGTGCCGATGGTTTCCTGGTAGGCTTGCAGGGACTGAATGGCCACGTCCCACTCGTCCTTATTATGCAAGCTGTCCGCGGTTTCCTTTGTAGGCTTGCTGACTCCACCGGTGGTCAAATCATAGGTGAGATTGTTTTTATCCATAAACTCCCGGACATCCGCGGGCATTTCAGTGCATCCGCCGCTGTCCTTGGCCTGATTCTGGAGTTCGCGGCACCTCTGGAGCATGTCGGCGACTTCCTTCTGTTCGGCCTGAGCCCCCTCGATTTGCTTGATGTAACCGAGGGCCGAATCCTTGGCCGAGGCGGCCAATTCCATCTGGAGCTTGGCGAAAATGAAGTTGACGCTTGTGCACGTGCCGAGGCTGCCTACACTGGAGACACTTCCCGAACCGCTGTTTCCGCTGACTGGATCCATATATCATTCTCCTTGGATACGTTATTTATTGCCCGCGGGCCACGCTGGTGAGCGTCTGCATACCGGACTGGATGGCCGAGTTCGCTCCCTGCGTGTACGAGTTGTATTGGCCCATGAAGTCCTGCACATAAACCATCAGCGTCTGGATGTCCGTACCGATGGTTTCCTGATATGCTTGAAGGGATTGGATTGCGACATCCCACTCGTCTTTGCCCAAAATATAATCTTTATCCGTGTTTGGGAAAGTTAATTCGTGCTGTTCCATAAACGTGGCCAGCTCTTTCGACATAGGGTAGCAATCTTTACCTGTCACGGTGACTCCATTGATGCTTTTTTGCCCTACGCCCGTACCATTTTCCCCCTCGTTCTGAGCTTGCCGAGCCTGCTGGAGCAAATCAGCTACTTCCTTCTGTTCGGCCTGCGCACTCTCGATCTGCTTGATGTAGCCGAGGGCCGAATCCTTGGCCGAGGCGGCCAGCTCCATCTGGAGCTTGGCGAAAATGAAGTTGACGCTTGTGCACGTGCCGAGGCTGCCTACACCGCTGACGCTTCCCGAACCGCCGACTCCACCGATACCTTGACTCATACTTCTCCTATATCGTAAAAGAGTTAAAGACGGACGACTCCACGGCGGCCCGCGCCGGGAGCTTTGCCGGAAGGACGGTTATCCAGGGAGGCTTGCGCCTTGCGGGCTTCCCCGGCGCGCTTGGCCTCTTCCTTCGCTTTGGCGACGAGCGCTTCCACTTCCGGCGTCATCGCCTCCTGCTGCTTGAGATCGTCTTCCGTGAGCCCCATGCCCTTGAGCTGCGCATCAAATTTCTGGTTGAGGCGGGACAGCTCGTCCTTGAGGGCGCTGAGCTGTTCTTCCTGAGCCTGCATGTCTTTTTCCGTGAATGCCATGTCGTTGCTCCTGTTGTTGGTGCTTCATTTTTAGCATGTTCCGTGCCAAACAAACAAATACGGGGAATTTCGGCTCATCAAGCCTTTTTGCATGGTTTTCCGTGCGCAGAAAACAAACAATATTGGCACTATTTCGCCTTTACACCTACCAACATTGTTCTCATCCATTGATAAATCTTCTTTGACAACTACTACAGCCTATTACCCAAATCAATCAAAAAGGAGGCGCTTGTAAGACGTTGCGGCCTATGATACTCGCTAGGCGATGATTGGCATATTTCTCGCATGATTTCTTGCGGGCCGGTATGGATCGGTTCCCGGAATCACGTGTTCCCGTAGCCTCCAGGCACGGGGGCCGACTCATTTCCCGGCGGGGAGCCGGGCAGGAGGAGGCATGTCCATAGATTTTTCCGTCACCACTATGAGCCAGATGGCCGGAGGCGCAACCGCGTCGGCGGCGAGCTCTCTCGCCACGGGCTCACTCATGGGGAACGCCGCCGCGCAGGTGGAAGACCCCATGTCGCTGCTTGCCGATGCGGCCGAAGAACTGACCTTTGCGGCTGACACCACTGACGAATACGAACTTGAGGACCGCAAGGAGCGGGAACGCGCTGAAAGCGCCTATGCCGAGCGCGTCAAGCTCTATCAGGATCTCATGCATGAGGCGGGCAAGTCGCAGAACATCGATCGCCTGAAGGACAGCCTGCGCGCCCGCGAAGGCCGGGAAAAGGCCTCACGGGAGGCGCTTTACCGCTTTCCGGACCCGAGCGACGCCTATGCCGCCCTTTCCGAGGCGCTTGACGCCTTTTCGGATGATCCGTCCGTTGATCCTTCCGTTATTGAAGATATCCGGCAAGGGCTCGCCGAACTCGAAGCCGAACACGGCCCGCAGATCCGTTCGGGCATCCAAGGCGCGCTCGCCGCTGCCGGATATCCCGAACTGGACAGCGCGGACGGCCTGCGCGACCTGTACCGCCAGACCGTCTGCGACTTTACGGACGTCAACGCCGCCTTCGCCCACATCCACGAGAAATACGGCGATGTGGGCTTCGGCAAGGCGATGGATTTCCTTTTCAACGCGCTGGGCAACGACCTCGCCACGGACGTACCGAGCATGGAAACCACCCATCTCGAAAGCGTCCACGCCACCCTCGAACAAGTGCGTCTCCTGCAAAGCACGCATGTCCAGTGCGAACGCCTGCTCCAGCGCTGGCAGGATGTCCATGGGGTCCAATGCGGGCTTGCTCCGATGGAGTTGCTCGGCGATCTGGTTGACCTGCGCAAAGAACATTTCCTCGGGGCCATGCAGATCGATCGCATTGTCTCCAAGGCCAAGGCCCCGGATATCGAACGCGAAGTGCTGTTCCTTCAGGAACTCCTGAATATGACCCGCAACCTGCCCGTCCAGCTTTTCGACGGCGAACAAGGCCGCATGAAGGTCATCGACGCCGTACAGGAATCCGTGGACGCCGCCATCCGGCGTGAAGACGAATACCTCGCCAGTTTGGGAGACGCGTGATGATCGAACGTGAAATCGCCGAATTCGGCAGACGCATGGGTATGCCCGCCTTTTCCCTTTCCCCTGCGGGGCTCGCCGCGCTCGACGTGGAGCGCCTCGGGCGGCTCCATCTGGAGCTTGCCGAAAACGCCGGGGAGCGCGAGCTGCTCGTCTACCTCGCGCGGGCCGTGCCGGAGTATGACGTGAAAGCCCCACGCCGCGTGCTCGAGCGCTGCCATTACCGGCACGCCGATCCCATGCCGCTGTCCGGGGGGGTGCACAAGGGCAATATTGTCCTTCTCACCCGTTTCCCCGAACGGCAGGCGACGGCGGCGGGCATCGAAAGGGCCGTCCAGTTCCTCAGCGGCGTCATGGATACCGTCGCCAAAGCCTGATTCCGCAACCTCGGTTTTCTTTACCGGCAAAGGAGGACAGCCATGCCGAGCATCAACCTTCTGGATCCTTCCCTCGGCATCCAGACCATCATGGAGAGCCCGTCGGCAACGCGCGGCGGCATCCCCGAGGCGAGGCCCCTCGCCTCCAATGTCCTGCGCGAGGCCGGGCTTGAGGAACTGTATTCCCCGTGCAACGCGCACCACCTCGTGGAGCAGGCGCTCTGCCCGGATGCGGGCGACGGCGACATCCTCCGCCCGGAGGTATTTTCCGGCAACCTCGCGGGATGCCTAGAAGCCTTGAAGGATTCCGATGATCCCGCCGTCCGGGCGCTGGCCGACGGCGAACTGGCCCCGCTGCTTCAAAACAAGGAACTCCTCAACGCCTACATGGGCCTGATGATAGGGGGTTAAGGTGGCGCTTACGCAGGAACAGCGCAACACACTGTCCATTCTGGGATATCTGTATTACCGCATGGGGCGTCTGGACAATGCCGCCACGGTCTTCGCGGCGCTGGACAAGCTCGCCCCCGAAGGCATGGACGCCATTTCCCGGAGGGCCGCCGCCACGCTCGCGGCCATTGAAACGGATCGCGGCAATGCCGAAAAAGCCCTCCAGCTGCTACACCGGGTCATGGACGGGCAAACCCTCTCCACCCGCCATGCCGCCCTGCACCTGCTCCGGGCACGCGCGCTCTGGCAGCAGGGGCGCAAGGATGAAGCGAGGGCCGCGGTCAACGAATACCTGTACCTCGCCGGCAACGGCCCGTCCGCGCAAGCGCTGGCCGAGCCCCCCTTTAACAGCATGGGCAAACGCGTATGAGCCTGTTCACCACGGCCCGTTCCGCCGTCGGCGTGGTCACGCGCCACAACGACATCAACATCGTCTTCCTGCTCGTCACCGTCATCGCGCTGATGATCATCCCGCTGCCCACGCCGGTGGTGGATACGCTCATCGGCGTGAACATGGCCCTGTCCTTCACCATCCTGATGATGACCATGTACGTGCGGACGGTGCTGGACTTCTCGGTCTTTCCCACGCTGCTCCTGTTCACCACCCTGTTCCGGGTGGGCCTCAACATCACGACCACGCGCCTGATCCTGCTTCAGGCGGACGCGGGCGAAATCATCTTCACGTTCGGCGAATTCGCCCTTGGCGGCAACTTTGTGGTCGGCGCGGTGGTCTTCCTCATCCTGACCATCGTGCAGTTCCTCGTCATAGCCAAAGGCGCGGAGCGCGTGGCCGAAGTCGGGGCGCGTTTCACCCTCGACGCCATGCCCGGCAAGCAGATGTCCATCGACGCCGACATGCGCGCCGGGGTCATCGACATGGAGGAAGCGCAGCGCCGCCGCGAGCGCATCAGTCAGGAAAGCCAGATGTACGGCGCCATGGACGGCGCCATGAAGTTCGTAAAAGGCGACTCCATCGCCGGGATGATCATCGCCGTCGTGAATATCGTGGGCGGCACGATCATCGGCATCACCCAGAACGGCATGACCGCCGGGGACGCCCTGCACACCTACGGCATCCTCACCATCGGCGACGGGCTGGTATCCCAGATCCCCTCGCTGCTCATCTCCATTTCGGCGGGCATCCTGATCACCCGCACCGGCGATTCCGACGACAACGTGGGCTCGCAGATCGGCCTCCAGATATTCGCCCAGCCCAAGGCGCTGCTCATGGCGGGCGGGCTGGTGTTCCTCTTCGCCCTCATCCCCGGCTTCCCCAAGCCGCAATTGTTCACGCTGGCGGCCCTCCTCGGCGGGCTCGGCTATGTGCTCAAGCGCGTCAACGAAACCCCGCAGGCCCCGGACGCCAAAGAGGAACTCTCCAAGTCGCTCACGCCCACGGCCCGCCCCAAGTCCCGCCCCGGCGCGGCGCGGGACGAGTTCGCGCCCACCGTGCCCATCATCCTCGATATCTCGGAGGACATGGGCGCATCCCTCGATTACGCTTCGCTCAATGAGGAGCTGGCGAACCTGCGCCGCGCGCTCTATTTCGATCTCGGCGTGCCCTTCCCCGGCATCAACATCCGGCCCAACCCCGGCCTGCCGGAGCTTTCCTACGTCCTGAACGTCAACGAAATCCCCATGTCGCGGGGGAAACTCGAAAAAGGCATGGTCCTCGCCCGCGATACCAGCGAAAACCTGTCCATGCTTGGCGTGGAATTCAAGCTCGGTGAACGGTTCCTGCCCGACGTCGAGCCCCTCTGGGTCCCCGAGTCCAAGACCGCGTCGCTGGAGCGCGTGGGCATCAGCATCATGAACCATGCGCGCATCCTCGCCTACCACCTTTCGCTGCTGCTCGCCCGGCACGCCTCATCGTTCCTCGGTATGCAGGAATCCAAGTACCTGCTCGACAAGATGGAGGAACGCGCCCCCGATCTGGTCCGCGAAGCCACCCGCCTGCTGCCCACGCAGCGTATTGCGGAAATCTTCCAGCGGCTGGTGCAGGAGCAGATATCCATCCGCGACCTGCGGAGCATCCTTGAAGCGCTCATCGAGTGGAGCCCCAAGGAAAAGGATACCGTCATGCTCACCGAGTACGTCCGCAGCGCCCTGAAGCGCCAGATCAGCTACATGTATTCGAAGGGGCAGAACATGCTGCCCGCGATCCTGCTGGACCCCTCGGTCGAGGAGACGATCCGCAAGGCCATCCGGCAGACCTCGGCGGGCGCGTTCCTTGCGCTTGATCCCGATACGACGCAGCGGTTCCTGCGCGCCGTGACCGAGTCCGCCGGGAAGTACACGGCCAACACGCAGAAGCCGGTACTCATGGCTTCCATGGACATCCGGCGGTATGTGCGCAGGCTTATCGAGGGCGAGCATTACGGCCTGCCCGTTGTTTCGTACCAAGAGGTCACGCCCGAGATTTCGATCCAGCCCGTCAGCAGGATCAGGTTGTAGAGAGAATCGGGTGAGGGGAAAGGATCTCCTTTCCCCTCACCCGTACCCCTCCCCCTATCCCCCAAAACTTTTTGACTGGTGGGGAGGCCGCATGGCGGGAGTCCCGTCGGCGGAATCCCCGCGCCGGACAGCACTATGGAATCAGCCGCCATCGATTACGCCATGAAAGCGCTCTATCTGGTGCTCATGTTGTCGATGCCGCCCATCATCGTGGCCTCGCTCATCGGCATCCTGTTGAGCCTCATTCAGGCGATCACCCAGTTGCAGGAACAGACGCTGACCTTCGGCGTCAAGCTGCTGGCCGTGGTCCTGACCCTCTTCATCATGGGGGGCTGGCTCAGCGGCGAAATTCTCCGTTACGCCGACGATATTTTCAGCCGTTTTTATATGATACGCTGATTGGGCGAGGGCCGGGGAAAGCCCGGGACGAAGAATGCGGCAAGAACACGAGGAGGCCAACGGCATCGCCGGACGGCACGTTGCAGAGCGGCCGGCATCCTCCACGGAGGCTTCATTTGGATTATCAGGCACTGTTCAACGAACTGCACCTTTTCGAGCAACTGCTGGCGCTGCTGGTGGGGATGCCCCGGCTGTTCATGCTCGTGCAGGTGGCCCCGTTCATGGGCGGGAACATCCTCACGGGGCAGTTGCGGACCACCGTGGTTTTTGCCTGTTATCTCATACTGCACCCCGCCATCGTCGCCAGCCTCCCCGAAACGCAGGGCCTCTCCCCCTCCACGTTCGCCCTGTACGGGGCCATCCTTGTCAAAGAAACGCTCATCGGGATGCTTCTCGGCTACCTGTCCGGCATGTTGTTCTGGACCATCCAGTGCGCGGGCTTCTTCATCGACAACCAGCGCGGCGCGTCCATGGCGGAAGGGGCCGATCCGCTGTCCGGCGAACAGACTTCGCCGCTCGGCTCGTTCTTTTTCCAGAGTGCCGTCTACCTGTTTTTTTCCACCGGCGCATTCCTCGCCCTGCTTGGCGTGGTTTACGCCTCTTACGAAATCTGGCCGGTCACGCAGCTCATCCCGCTCAGCGTGTTTAAGGACATCAACCTGCCGTTGTTCTTCGCCGGGCGCGTGAGCTGGCTTCTGCTCATGATGCTTCTGCTTTCCGGCCCCATCGTGGTGGCCTGCCTGCTCACCGACGTTTCGCTCGGGCTCATCAACCGCTTCGCTTCGCAGCTCAACGTGTACGTGCTTGCCATGCCCATCAAGAGCGGCGTCGCGGCTTTTCTGATGCTGTTCTATTTCATGATGCTGCTGTCGAACGCGACAGGATTGTTCGATGGGGTCAAGGCCGATTTCGAGCAGCTCAGGAGGCTGTTGCCGTGAGCGACAAAACCGAACAGCCAACACCGAAACGCCTCCGCGAATCGCGCGAGAAAGGGGATGTGTGCAAAAGCCAGGACGTGCCGTCGGCCCTGACCGTGCTCGCCTTGTCCGTCTATATTGTCGTGATGGGGGGGCATCTGCTGGAATCGCTGCTGGCGATGATGGAGCTTCCCATGAAGCTGCTGTCCACGCCCTACGCCGAGGCCGCGCCGCGCGCCGCCGAAGCCACGTTCCACGTAGCTGTTTCTATCGTCGCCCCGCTCGTCGGCCTCGTCATGGCCGTGGCCCTCGTCGCCAACCTCGGACAGGTGGGCATACTGTTCGCCTTCAAGGGAGCCATGCCCAAGCTCGAAAACGTAAGCCCGTCCAAATGGTTCCAGAAGGTTTTCTCCATGAAGAACCTTGTGGAGTTCCTCAAGAACATCATCAAGGTGACGGTGCTCGGCGTTACTGTCTGGGTTGTCATGCGGGATCATCTGCCGACGCTGTTCGCCATCCAGCGGGGGACGATCTGGACCATGTGGGAAGTCCTCGGGATGGCTGTCAAAGACCTGTTGCTCATGGCGGCGGGCGTCTTCTGCGTCATCGCCGCCGTGGACTATCTTTTTCAGAAATGGCAGTACACCAAGAACCATATGATGTCGAAAGATGAAGTCAAACGGGAGTACAAGGAGATGGAGGGCGACCCGCAGGTGAAGGGCAAGCGCAAACAGCTCCATCAGGAAATGCTCTCCCAAAACGCGCTGGGCAACGTGCGCAAAGCGAAGGTGCTCGTGACCAACCCGACCCATTACGCCGTGGCGCTGGATTACGAAAAGGACAGGACGCCGCTCCCGGTTATCCTTGCCAAGGGCGAAGGGTTCCTCGCCCAGCGCATGATACGGGTGGCGCAGGAAGAAGGCATCCCGATCATGCGGAATGTGCCGCTGGCCCGCAGCCTTTTTGAAAACGGGACGGAAAACGCCTACATCCCCAAGGATCTCATTGGCCCGGTGGCCGAAGTACTGCGCTGGGTGCAGTCCCTCCAGCGGCAATGACGAACGCACAGGAAACGAACGTGAAGCAAGAACCTCTCTCCGAACAGGCGTTTCTGGATACCCTGATCAACCTTTGCGACGATCTGGCTTGGGGCCGCCCCGCCAGCGAGGACAGGCTGTTCGCCCTCACCAAGGAAGGCGCGGGCCCAAAGAATTATGTCCGGCTCGCGGAAGCCTTCGGTATGATGCTGGTCAAGGTGGAAAGCCGGGAGTACCACCGCTCACAGCTCATTGCGGATCTGAAAACCCGCAACGCCGAGCTGGAGGAAGCGCACAGGCTCCTCGCCGAGCGCAACACGCATCTGATGCGGACCATTCAGGAAAACTACCAGACCAAGAAGATCGTGGGCCAATGCGAGGCCATGCGGAAGGTCATTCAGCTTGCCCTGACCATCGCCCGCCGCCCCATCAATACGCTTATCCTCGGCCCCACTGGGGCTGGGAAAGAAGTCATCGCCAAGGCGATCCATTTCAACTCGCCCCGGCGCGAAGGGCCGTTCGTAGCGGTCAACTGCACGGCCATCCCCGACTCGCTGTTTGAAAGCGAGATGTTCGGCATCGAAAAAGGCATCGCCACGGGCGTCAACGCGCGTAAGGGCCTCATTGAGGAAGCTTCGGGGGGCACGTTGTTTCTCGACGAGCTGGCGGACATGACCTTGCCCAATCAGGCCAAGCTGCTCCGGGTTTTGGAGGAGCGCGAAGTCCTGCGCGTGGGCAGTTCCAAACCCGTGAGCGTGGACATCAAGCTCATCGCCGCCACCAATGCCAATCTGGAAGAAGCCGTCCGCAAGGGCAACTTTCGGGAAGATCTCTATTACCGCATCAATGTGGCGGAAATCAGGGTTCCTCCCCTGCGAGATCGCGGAGATGACATCCTTTTGCTGGCACAGCTTTTTCTTGAGCGCCATTGCGCCTATATGGGACGGCCCCGGCTTTCGCTCTCTCCCGCCGTGTGCAGGCAGCTTCTGCAATACGGCTGGCCCGGTAATGTGCGGGAATTGAATAACGAAATGGAACGCGCCGCCTCTCTGACGATCGGCAACCGTGTGGAGCTTTCCGATCTCTCCACGCGTATCGTGCCGGATGAAGTCAGATGCCACCTTCTCGAGACGGAACCGCTCATCAGCCGGGATGGGGCAGATACCCCTCGGGAGGAAACGCCAACGGCGCAGAACTACAACCTGCAAGAAATGGAGCGCAAACTCATCCTTGATGTGCTGAACAAAACCGGCGGCAACAAGAGCAAAGCCGCGGAACTGCTTGGCATCACACGGGAAGGACTCCGGAAAAAACTCCTGCGCATGGGCATCAACGACAAAGAACTCCCCCACGACGACGGCAAGGCTTGACATTCACCGGCCTGAACACCTAAAACAACACGTTCCTAACGCGCGCCCGTAGCTCAGTCGGATAGAGCGACAGCCTCCTAAGCTGTAGGCCACAAGTTCGATTCTTGTCGGGCGCACCAGAAAATTCAGCCTCTTAGAGACACTCTCTAAGGGGCTTTTCTTTTTGCAAGCCCTTTTATCCCGCTCTTATCCCGCTATTTTAGATGAACCAATGGGAAATTTTCAGATAGATTGGAAAGATTCATCTTTCTTTTTTCTGTCCGCTGCCTGTACAGGATGAGGTTTTGAAATAAAAAAATAAACGGTGGAGGCTGATTTTTCAGCCTCCACCTTTTTTACTCGTCCATCTCATCCGCTATGACGGTCAGAATCGCAATCACCACAGGTATCCATTTTCCGAGACTCATATCTTTTCCTTCCTATCTGGCTATGAAACGGGACAAACGGCACTGGCGTGCAGTTCCGCAATCCCATTCGACGTGTTTTCCGAGACACGGCGGCATCCTCGTCAAAAGCCCCAATCGGCACAGTCAGCAGGTATCCGCCATGCGTTCCTCCTCAAGGCCCCTTCGAGCAGTCCGAACAGTGCCGGAGCAAGCCGTGGAAGCGTCTCAATGACGCGGCTGGTATAAGGCAGCAAGGTTGCGATGTTCGAACACATGATGCCGAGTCCGTAACATCTGTTTGTTCGGAACACCATTGCAGGATGGCCTGTTCCGGCGCATATCGGATTTTCCTAGCGGAAGAGGATTGATGCTGTCTGCAAGATAGTCAGGTCTCGCCCTTACGGAGTCATTTTTCTTGAAAAATTCCGTCATGGAACTGTTCAGCACCTCAGCTATTTCCCCGATTCGGTTGAACCTAGAAGCAACGTATCCGTTCCAGATACGCCCAGTATATCATATTAAATAACTAGTAAATATAATTGGCTCTATATAGCAATATTTGTACATGAGCAGTCCTTGATTTCGATATTTTTATTTACACACGTAACTATTCGTGTTATTATATTAAAACGAAATCAATTATAAAAATTATTAATATTTTCTCAAATAAGAAAACAGGGACAACCTTGGGAATATTTTGTTCCTCGTCTCGCTGATAAAACAAGCGATAATATATCACTAAATATTTTATACATTTTTTTCAAATAATTATGGAATATTCATTCATGCATAAAATAGTTGTTCCTAACACAATTCTTATTGTCGATGATGATGAAATGAACCGTGATGTGTTGGGAAATATTTTTTCTGCGTCTCATTCCATTGAAATGGCTGAAAATGGAAAAGAGTGTCTCAATAAAATACTAGAATGTGGACAAAAATTTTGTGCTGTCCTTCTGGATGTGGTCATGCCTGTAATGGGCGGTATTGAAGTATTGAAAAAACTTAACAGAGATGGTGTTGTTGATCATATTCCCGTCTTTCTTATTACTGGAGAAACAGATACGAGAATCATCAAGCGAGCATATGAACTCGGCGTGATGGATGTCATTTCTAAACCTATTTCTTCGTATATGGTGCAACGCCGGGTTAATTCCGTTATTGAATTGTTTACGGCACGTAAACGACTCTCCAGTGTGGTGGGCCAGCAAAAAGATCAGCTTTTGAAACAGGCCAAAAGAATCCTGAGGCTGAACATGGGGATGATAGAGTCTCTTTCAACAGCCATTGAATTTCGCAGTGGCGAGTCCGGTGAGCACATCCGGAAAATACATGACATCACTAAGCTGTTCCTTGAAAATTCCCCACTGGGCAGAGATTTTTCGACGGAGGAAATTGAGCATATTTCTTTGGCCGCGATTATGCATGACGTTGGGAAGATTTCCATTCCTGACGCCATATTGAGCAAGCCAGGACGCCTTACCCCCGAGGAGTTTGAGATCATGAAGACGCATACGACACAAGGAGGACAACTTCTGGAGAGAATTCCGCAGATGAGGGAACTGCCGTTTTTCACGTATGCCTACGATATTGCCAAATACCATCATGAGAGATGGGACGGACGCGGATACCCGGAGGGGCGCAAGGGCGACGATATCCCTTTATGGGCACAGATAGTCTCCATTGCAGACGTATATGACGCGCTGGTCAGCCCACGGTGTTACAAGAAGGCTTTCAGTTTTGAGGTGGCCCTTGGCATGATTGTCAGCGGCGAATGCGGCGTGTTCAATCCAAACATATTGGCATGCTTTCGGGAAATTGAGGGTAAGCTCCGCACTCTCTACGGTAGCGGCCCGGAACGATTGTACGAGTGAGGCAAAAAAATATGGATCAGACAAGAAAGGCAAGACTTGAGGCGGGCGGAATTATGGTGGACGAAGCCCTTGAACGCTTTATGGGAAACGAGGTTATGCTTGAGCGTTATTTACAGAAATTCCTCAGCGAAAAGAGCTATGCCATGCTGCGGGATTCTCTAGCCTCAAACGATTGGGAAGCGGCTGGCAGAGCAGCGCACACGCTGAAAAGCATATGTGGTACCATAGGATGTGAGGCCATGCAGGAGCTTGTGATTCTGCAGGAACGTCATATCCGCGCCGGAGAATGGAAAGAAGCCGTTGGTATGATGCCAGAGATATCCAACAGCTACGAGAATATTTGCGGTGTGATCCGGGCGTAGCGTACAGGGTATTGAACAGAAGGACGTATAAAGGGATATTGCGTACTGCTGTATATCTACATAATACTAGGTAATTAAATGAAAAGCTACAGCGGAATACCATATACGACGGGAAAACAGGCCGCAGACGATGTAAAGACACAGCTTGTTGGTTTTATAAAAATACCCAAATGGCTGCTTGGGCTCTGTCTTATTACTGTTTTCTATATTTTGTTCGTCTGTTTCTCCATGTATAAAATAGGCGATTCAACAACGCAGCTCTATGAGTATCCCTATACTGTCTCACGCAAAGCTCAGGAAATGAAAACCGCCCTCTATGGCATACGAATCTCTCTGCCATCTCTTCTAGCCACGCCCGACATCACCGCTGCCCAAATTAATGACCTCCTTCGAAAACAGAGGGCTATGCAGGACAAGTCGTTGGAAGAGATCACGCTCAAGTTCCGGGGGAATGAGAAAGAACTGGCTTATCTGAAAAGATGTATGGCTGAATTGCGGGAAGCCCGAAAAAATATGGTCAATAACCTATTGGGCAATCTGGATTTTCAGTACATCAATGCCTATTATGCCCGTGAGGTTCTCCCACATTTTGAAAAGGTGGATAAACTGCTAGGTAACTTGGGCGATGCCGCCGAACACCGTGGCAATGCAATCTTGGCAGAAATGGACAAGCTGAGAACCTTTTCCATCATTGCTACGCTGCTTATGGGAATAAGCATCATCTTGCTGATTCTCCACACCCGCAAACTGGAATGGGATAAATACAAGGAGAGCGCATACCGCGAAAAACTCCTCAATCTGCTTGCAGCCAACATAGATGAAATCTTTTTCATTTCACGCGAAGATAAATCTTTTGAATATGTGAGCTCAAATAGTGAACGCGTCATAGGCGTACCGCCTAAAAAATTTATTCATGATTACAAAAAATTATATTCTCTTCTAGCGTGTAAGGACAGCGACTGGTTGCGCGCAGTGCTCGACGATACGTCCTCAAATATGAAGGAACGGGACATCGTGCTTGGTGAAGAGGGACGCCGCTTCAATATCCGGGTGTATCCCATATTCCTAAATGGTGTTCTGAGCCAGCGCATTATCGTATTATTCGATCAAACTAAGGAATTTGCCTATCGACAGGCACTGAGCGACGCTCTTGAGAATGCCCGCAACGCAAATACCGCCAAAAGTAATTTCCTCTCCCACATGTCTCATGAAATCCGTACGCCGATGAACGCCATTATCGGTATGACGGTCATTGCCCTGACCCGGCTTGACGATCGATCCCGCATGGAGGATTGCCTCACCAAAATAGCTCTGTCCTCACGCCATCTGCTCGGCCTTATCAATGACGTGTTGGACATGTCCAAAATCGAAGGCGGCAAGCTCACCATTGCTCATGAGCCGTTCAATTTTAAAATATCTCTACAAGGAGTTATCAATCTTATTCAGCCTCAAGCGCTGGAACGCGGACTGGATTTTGAGGTGTCCCTGTCCGGGGTTGATGAAGAAGAGCTACTCGGCGACGCACTGCGACTTAACCAGATTCTTATCAATATTCTGTCCAATGCACTCAAATTCACCCCGGTCGGGGGCTCTATACGGCTGGAGGTACACCAGCTCCATAAAAAGAACAATAATGTGCAGTTCCGCTTTGTTATCCGTGATACGGGCATTGGTATGAGCCAAGAGTTCATAAAGCGGCTTTATACCCCCTTTGAACAGGCCACATCCTCCACCGCTTCAAAATTTGGTGGTACTGGGCTCGGCATGGCCATTACCAAAAATCTTGTTTCTTTGCTGGGCGGCACGATATTCGTGAAAAGCGAGGAAGGCAGGGGAACCGAGTTTACTGTGGAACTCCCCTTTGGCCTGAGCGGACGGCAGTTAGAAAAAGGCAAAGGCGAGCTGGAGCCACTCAAAGTGCTCGTAGTGGATGACGACTACGATACCTGCGAGCACGCCTGCCTGTTGCTGGATAAAATGGGACTTCGTACCCGATGGGTGCTCAGCGGTGCGGAAGCCGTGAAGGTTGTGCAAGAATCCCATGTCAGTGGTGATGATTACGACGTATGCTTCATAGACTGGAAAATGCCGGACATGGATGGCATGGAAACCGTCCGCCGTATCCGTAATGAAGTCGGGCCGGAAACTCTTATCATCATTATCAGCGCCTATGACTGGGGAGCGATAGAAGAAAAGGCCCGTGCCATTGGAGTTAACGGATTCATCGCCAAGCCCTTTTTCGCTTCCAATCTTTACAATACGCTTACTTCATTAACACGGCGCACGGCTCCGAAGAGAGAAATAGAAGTTTCCGCCACCCAGGAATCAGAGGCGGAAACTGCGCATCAGCATTATGACTTTACGGGGAAGCATATACTGCTGGTTGAAGACAATGAATTCAACCGTGAAGTCGCCCAGGAGTTTCTTGAAATGACAGGGGCCACGGTCGAAAGTGCCGAAAACGGATCAGAGGGAGTAGCTCTTTTTACGGCCTCGGAAACCGGGCAATACGACATTATTCTGATGGATGTGCAGATGCCGGTCATGGATGGCTATGAGGCGACACGAGCCATTCGCGCTTCGGTACACCCCGACGCGAACTCCATCCCCATTCTTGCTATGACGGCCAACGCCTTCAACGAGGATGTAGCTGCCGCTGTGGCGGCAGGCATGAACGGGCATATAGCCAAGCCCATTGATGTGACGGCACTTTATCGGCTACTCGCTTCGCATTTTAAGTAATAATACGTAGCAAGGGAAGGAAAACAGAGTATGCGGGAGGCACGGAGGTGTCCCATGCGTACCCTGTTTTCCTTTCTTTGAGAATAACGAGTCCTGACCCTAAAGCCGTAATTCAAAGGGATGACATCCTATGGATGTCATCCCTTTTCTCGTGCCGGGCTATCGCTTCATCTTCGCCCGCAGCGTCGTGTAGTGGATTCCGAGAAGCGTTGATGCCCCGCCCTTTCCGGTCAGTTTTCCATCCGTCTTCTCGAGCACGGCCTCAAGGTAGCGCCTTTCCAGTTCTGCAAGCGTAGGCCAGCCGAGCTCCTCAAAGAGCGACGTTGGTTTGCGCCGTTTCCGCTTTACGCCAAAAACAAGGGGGCGCATCACCGACCCGGAACGGCTGTCGATAAGCGCCCGCTCCACTTCGTGTTCCAGCTCCCTGACATTGCCGGGCCAGTCGTAGCCGTACAGTTTGTCCAGTTCGGCCTGGCCGGGCTCCGGGGGCATCGTCGTGCCCATTTCCTGCGTCTTCGAGGCGATGAAGTGCCGGACGAGCGGAAGGATATCCACCTTGCGCTCTCGGAGCGGCGGAATGCTGAGCGGGTACACCGACAGGCGGTAATACAGATCCCGGCGGAACGTCCCCTTCTCCACCATCTCTTCAAGGTCGCGGTTCGTAGCGGCGACGACACGCACATCGACGGGAATGGCGCGCGGATCGCCCACACGCTGGATGATCTTGCGATCCAGTACCCTGAGGAGCTGTACCTGCGCCGTCAGCGGCAGCTCGCCGATTTCGTCGAGAAAGAGGGTTCCTCCGTTGGCACACTCGAAATAGCCGCTCCGCCGGGATTGCGCCCCGGTGAACGCCCCTTTTTCATAGCCGAAAAGTTCGCTCTCCAGCAGTGTGGGAGCGATGGAGCCGCAATTCACCCGCACAAGCGGCCCCCCGCTCCTGCCCGAAAGCTCATGGATGGCCTCCGCAACAAGCTCTTTGCCGGAGCCGGTTTCCCCGGTCACGAGTACGGTGGTCCGTGTGGGGGCGACTTTCTCGATACCCTGCCGCAAGGCGGCCAGCCCCGCGCACTGACGTATCCGCTCGTAGCCCGTGAGCCTTTCCTGAACCTCCCCCACTGCGATCGGGATATCCGTAAAGGCGGCGGCAAGCTCCTCCGCAAGCGGGGCGATGAGGCGGCTTAACGGCTCTATATCCTCTTCTTTGAAACTGTTTTTTTCATTGGACCAGAAGTTGATCAGGAATGTGAACGATCCGCGCGCGAACAGCGGAAGGCGCAGCAGCGCCGCATGGGAATAGAACGGCAGCTCGGTAACGGACGGATCGATCTTCAGCGCTTCCCTCTTGAACGATTCGAGATCGTTCAAGAGGAGCGGCTTCGAAAGATCGCTCCCGTGCGCGATGATGGGATAGCTCTTCCGGCCCTTCCCGGCTTCACGCACCCGGGTCAGGCCGTTGGGCAAGGTATCCGCAATGGGTACGAAGACCCGCAGATCAGAGGAACCGCTCACAATATTCAGCCTGATAATGGGAAATATTTCTCGTATAAGCTGAAGAAGCAGATGGATCGAGCCGTCCAGCCCGCTCGTCCGATAGAGCAACCGGCACGACAGCCCGCCGGAATCAAAAAAATCCATTGATTCCTTTCCTTCCATCATCTGGAAAGAACTGTCTTTTTGTTCTGACATACCCATATCCACCCCCACGCTCTGTTTTTGAAGCGAATGCCCTTTATATTGCATTGCGCTAACATTATTTATTGCGAAATACAATAAAAATGAAGGTGCACCCTCTTTAACCTATTGTTCTTTTTTATACAAAATAACGGCACGGTCATTGCTTTATCAGAATCGAATCATCCGTAATGAGCAGTTATCGTACTGCGATATATGCAAAACATTCCACAAAGGAGTTTTCCTATGCCTCCGCTGATCGACCGGGAGAAGTGTACCGGATGCGGCACTTGTGCTGAAATCTGCAATTCGAACCTTTTCGTCTTTGACCGCAGCGTCGACAAATTCCCCCGCATCAAGTTCCCCGAAGAATGCTGACATTGCGACTCCTGCGTGCTCGACTGTCCCGTCGGGGCTATTTCCCTGCGCATCCCCCTGTCGTACGGCCTCATGCATGTCGACGCGTCCACCCTCACCACCAAGGAGGTCAAGTCATGATCCCCGTCAAGCCTGTAATCGAAGCGGATCTCCTCATCGTCGGCGGCGGCATCGGCGGCCTCATGGCGGGCATCGCGGCGGGCAAGGCCGGATGCAAGAACGTCGTCATCATGGAAAAGTGCCATGCGCGCCGCAGCGGTTCCGGCGCGACCGGCAACGATCACTTCAACTGCTATATCCCTTCCTATCACGGCGACGACATCGAGCCCGTATTCAAGGAAACCATGCAGAGCCTCGTGGGCCAGCTCAAGGAACCGAGCCTCATGCACAAATTTCTGGAAAAGAGCTTTGAGCTGGTGCAGATGTGGGATGCTTGGGGCGTGAACATGCGCCCGACCGGAGACTGGGAATGCAAGGGGCACGCCCTGCCCGGCAAGCCCCGCGCGTTCCTGAAGTATGACGGCTCCGACCAGAAGAAGGTGCTTGTCCGCGAGGCCAAGGCGGTCGGCGTGAAGTTCTACAACCATCATCCCGTGGTGGAACTTGCCCGCGTCGGCGACCGCATCGCCGGGGCGCTCGCCGTGGACATCAGCACGGAACAGCCCGCCTTTGTCCCGGTCCGGGCCAAAACCGTCCTGCTCGCCACAGGACTCACGCACCGCCTGTACATGAACGCGTCCACGCCGGGCTTCATGTTCAATACGGGGCACTGCCCCAACTGCGCGGGCGGACAGGGCCTCGGCTGGCGCGTGGGCGCGCGCATGGTCAACATGGAATTCCCCTACACCCATGCAGGGCCCAAGTATTTGCAGCGCTGCGGCAAGGCGACGTGGATCGGCGTCTACCGCTATCCCGACGGCAAGCCCATCGGCCCCTTCGCCACCAAGTCCGATCCGCAGTACGGGGACGTGACCAGCGACATCTGGAATTCCGTCTTTGAAGACGTGATGCGCAAGGGCACCGGCCCCGCCTACATGGATTGCTCCGACGCCACAGACGAGCAAATGGCGTACATGCGCTGGGCCATGACCGGCGAAGGCCTGACCGCCCTGCTCACCTACATGGAAAAGGAAGGGATCGATCCGCAGAAGCACGGCGTGGAATTCATGCGCTACGAGCCGATCCTCCACGGGCGCGGGCTCGACGTTTCCGACGAGGGCGAAACTTCCGTACCCGGCCTTTTCGCGGCGGGCGATCTCGTGGGCAACGGCGGCTGCGGCATCGCGCTGGCGGCCTATCTCGGATGGGAAGGCGGAATGGCCGCTGCGGCACAGGCCGCCACGGTCGATTTCCAGCCCGCCGAGGAAACCGAATCCATCAGGAAGCGCATGGAGCTGCTTTCCTCGTTCATGGATCGCCCCGAAGGCGCGGACTGGAAGGACGCGAACATGGCCCTGCAACAGATCATGAGCGACTACGCCCCCGCCGGGCCAGCCAAGGTGCGTTCCGAAACGCTGCTCAACGCCGGACGGGATTACCTGAAGCAGCTCCGCCATTCCGCGGAACGGCAGATGGGCGCGACGTGTTCGCATACGCTCATGCGGGCCGCCGAAGTGCTCGATCTCATGGACTGCGGCGAAGCGATCATGAACGCCGCGCTGGCGAGGCAGGAAACCCGCGCCAACCATGTCCGTTCCGACTTCCCCTTCACCAACCCGCTCCTTGCGGACAAGTTCCTCACCGTGGGCCTTGAAGGCGATGAGGTCGTCGCCCGCTGGCGCCCCATCCGCCAGCCGGTTTCCCGCTAGCTCCGAAAAAACGGGGAACGCCCCGGCGGCGTTCCCCGCACGGCAAAAGCCTCCCCCGCGCCGAGCCTTCCCGCCCCTCCGCAATCATACCCTTGGAGCCGCCATGTCCGTCCCAGCCACTCCCGCACTCTGTAGGCAGATCGCCTTCTTCGCCCTTGGCCCGCTTCTCTGCTTCTCTCTGAAAGACCTTCCCCCGCTTGAGGGGATGAACCCCGACGGCATGGTCTGCCTCGCCGGGTGCGCCTGGCTCATGCTCTGGTGGATGACGGAAGTCTTGCCGCTGCCGGTCACCTCGCTCATGGCCGTTCCGATCTTCGGTTTCCTCGGCGTCATGGCCCCGGACAAGGTTTTCGCCACCATCGGGCATCCGGCTATGATGCTGATCTTCGGCGCGACCATCATCGTGGGCGTCTGGAAGGAAAGCAACCTGATCGAGCGCTATGCCTACTGGTGCTTCAACCTGCCCTTCGTCAGGGGCAACCCCGTCCGTATGGTCCTCATCTTCACTTTCGGGGCGGGCGTCATGTCGGCCATAGCCCCCAACATCCCCCTGACCATCCTGTTCATTTCCATTGCTGTAGCCATCGGGAAGTCCTGCAACCTCGCGCCCGACAACAACATGATGCGTTCCCTGTGCACGCTCTCGGCCATCGCACCGGCCCTCGGCGGCGTGGGAACGCCCCTCGGAGGCGCGCCGAACATCGTGGTCATCGCCATCGTGGCGACCGTCCTCGGGCACGACATCACGTTCTGGGAATGGTCGGCCCTCGGTATGCCCTTGGTTTTCGTCACCCTGTTCGCCTGTTTCGCCATCACGGCGCTCCTGTTCCCCGTGGGCAAGGCCGGGAAAGGTTTTTCCATGCCGGAAGGCTACCTCAAGAAGAAGATTGAGGCCCTTGGCCCGGTCTCGGCCCACGAGCACGCCGCCATCTGGATCATGGTGGTCGCGCTGGCGCTCTGGTGCTCCGGGCCGCAGATTTTTTCCGCGCTCGGGCTGGAAGAGGAAGCGCGGATGATGACAGCCCCGGTGATCGCCGTGCTCATGGGCGCTTCCGCCTTCCTCGTGCCCATCCGCCGGGACCGCGAATCCGGCAGGCTCATCTTCGCCATGAACTGGGATCAGGCCGTCCGCAACATCGGGTGGGGCATCATCGTGCTGCAGATCGGGGCCATCGCCTTTGGGCAGGTGCTCCTCAAGGGCGGCGTGGACAAGTGGATGGCCCAGTGCATCCAGATGCTTCTGGGCGACATCCACGGCTTGCTGGTCTGGTTCGCACTGGTCTTCATCACCGGGTTCTTCTCACAGATCATCATGAGCCTGGCGGTCATCCCGCTCATGCTGCCCATTACGGCGGGCCTTGCCGGGATTTACGGATTCGATCCCCTGCTCGCATGCATCTCCGTCGGCTTCGTCAGCAACCTGACCACCATGTTCCCCTTCTCCTCCGTCCCCGTCGCGGCGGTCATCGCGGGAAGCGAAGGCTACGCGCAGCCGAAGGACTTCATCATCAGCGGATTCCTCAATACGACCATCGTCACGGTGATCACCTTCGGCCTGTGCTGGCTCGTCGGCCCGATGGTCTTGTAGGCGCGCGGGCTTTCGGCGGGACCAACCGGCATGGCCCGCCCGATTCGAGGAACGGAAGAGGCCGTTCCTGTGATGGGACGGCCTCCTGTATTTTCATTGTCGTTTGGGAAACGTAAACAACACGGTGGAGCTGAGAGGCCGGCGTCCGTGGCGCCCGAAGGGCAGCCTCCCGATACCCCTCCGGCTTCAATCCTGAACGGATACGTCCTTCGCGGCGTCCGCTTCGAGAACCCGCCTCAGGCTGCTGTAACTGATTCCCAAAGCCCTGGCCGCTTTTCTGCGGTCGCCCGCACAGCGCCGCATCTCCTTGCGGACAATCTCCAGACGGTACGCGGCAAGCTGTTCCCCCAGCGTCCCCCCCTGCGGGGCCTTGTCGAAGAACTGGTTGCGATGGCGGAATATCTCCTCAAAACAGGCGAGGCTGGAACTGTTGTCCCCGAGCAGGACAAGGTAGCTTTCCATGACCGACATGAGTTCGCGGATGTTCCCCGGCCAGGAATAGCGCCGGATGGCATCCAGAATGGCCGGGGTGACAACGGAGGCGTTTTTCCCATACCGTTTGAGGACGTTGGCGATGAGGAGCGGCACGTCTTCCAAACGATCCCGCAGGGGGGCGACTTCAAGGCAGACGCCCGCCAGACGGAAATACAGATCCAGCCTGAACGAGCCCGCCTTGACCAGATCCAGCAGCTGCTTGTGCGAGGCGCAGATGACCCGCACGTTGACGGGAATGAAGCGATCGCCCCCTACGTGCATGACTTCCTTTGCATCCAGCACGCGCAGGAGGCGGAGCTGCACAGCATGGCTCATGTCCCCGATCTCGTCAAAAAAGAGGGTGCCGCCGTTCGCCAGTTCGAAAAGCCCCGCTTTGCCGCCGCGCTTGGCCCCGGTAAAAGCCCCCTCCTCATAGCCGAACAGTTCGCTTTCCAGCAGCGGGTCCGGCAGGGCCGCGCAGTTGACCACCACAAAAGGCTGCTTGGCCCGTTTGCTGGCGGCGTGCAGGGCGTGTGCGACAAGCTCCTTGCCGGTGCCCGTTTCGCCGTGGATGTAGACCGAGATGTCCGTGGGCGCGTAGCGGGCGATGTTTTCTTTCAGTTTCACGATGCTGGCCGACTTGCCGATGATGTCCCGTGCCGTGTAGTTGGCCACGAGCCCGCGTGAATGGAGATCCGTGTCGATCTTCCGGTTGATTTTCTGGAGGTTCTGCACATCATGGATAAAGCAGACCGCGCCCGTCGTCGACGACGACATGGCCAGCGGGAACGTGTTGATGAGCAACTGCCTGCCGTTGATGGTCACCACCCGGTCTATGAACGGGGAAGAGTGTTCCAGCACTTCATCGAGAAAGAGCGGCGGGAAGAAGCGGGCAAGCTCATGCGGGGCCTCCACGCGCAGCAGCTTGAGCGCCTGAGCATTGTGGAAAACGATGTCCCGCTGTGCACTGAGGCAGATCACGCCCTCTTTCGAGTAGTGAAGCATGGCCTGGATGTTGGAGCGGTTCGTCTGCTCCATGCGCATGTTTTCGGCTATGGTAATGGCCCGGCTCACCGCGTTGCGGATATTCACGGGCTGCGGCTCGTCCAGAAAAATCTGCCCGCCGAGGCGGCTGACGATCCGCGCCGTCCCGCCCCCGCCCACGAAAACCCGAACGCCGCGCGCCATCGTTTCCCTGATCCGTTCCTCGAGTTCTTCCTTAGTGTCGTAACGGACCGGGATAATGCGCATACCAAGCAGGGATTCCATGAACTCGATGTCGCGGGCCTCGTTGATGTGCGCGGTGAGGGCCACCGTATCCGAAAGCTTCCTGGCCCGGCTCAAGCCTTTGATGATGTCGATCTCCGAACGCTCGACGAAGACCGTGCGGCGTCCGAATTTTTTGAAGACGGCCTCACGGAACCCGCCGTGGCACAGCAGGACTTCGTATCCCTCTTCGAACAGGCGCCGTGCGTCTTCGAGCGCCGTCTCGTAGCTGGTCACCTCAATGGATATGTTCCACCCGAGAAGCAGCGTTTCCCGGTATACGATATCGGCGACGAGCTTGGAATGGACAAGCGCCGCAATCCGGTATTCCTGTTTCACATTCGGCTCCTGCATGGCAAAAACGGCCTTTGATTTGAAGGGGTACGGGGAAATGATGCTCAAAATTGAGCATCATTTGCTCAATTATGGATCTACACGCCCGATTATCTGATTGTCAATAAACTCATAAACATACAATATATCATGCAATCGGTTCCCGGGAGGGCCTTGGCACGGTTTCTGCTTGTTCAAAAGGGAACAGGATACCGCCGCCGGACGCAACCCGTTGCGCGTACGGCTCAAACCAGTCAAAGGAGCCTCCCCATGAAGCGTTGTTTTGCCTTCCTGCTGACGGTTTTCGTGGCCCTTTCCCTGACGGCCTTCGCCCATGCCGGAACCTATCCGGACAAGAGCATCAAGATCATCGTCCCCTTCAATCCGGGAGGCGGCGGAGAGCAAGGCGCCCGCCTTCTCGAAAAGGATTTCAAGGAAGTGGTCGGCCAGCCCCTTTCCTTCATCTACAAACCCGGCGGCACCGGGCTTATCGGTATGGTGGAGCTCAGCCGCCAAAAGCCGGACGGGTACACCATCGGCATCCACTCCTATCCCCTGCTCATGCTCGACATCATCACCGGCCGCGCCGGGTACACGTTGGACAGTTTCGATTTCATCTCCCTGCTCTGCCTTGAGGAAGTCTATCTGGCCGTCCGCGCCGACAGCCCCGTTTCCAGCGCCAAGGAACTCATTGAGCGCGCCAAGTCCGAGCCCGGCAGGATCAACCTCGGCATCTGCGAAATCATGGGCCCCACGCATATCCCCGCCCTGCGCCTGAAGGCCGACGGCGTGCCTTTCAACCATGTGCCCATCGACGGCGCGGGCAAGGTCGCTCCCGCGCTCCTCGGCGGACAGGTCGACGCCGCCATCGTCCCTTCCGGGGGTGTTTCCGGCTCCATCAGCAAGATGAAGATACTCGCCGTGTTCGCGCCCGAACGCAGCAAGCGCTTCCCCGGCGCGCCCACCATGAAGGAGGTGGGGTACGACATCAACAGCGCCGTGGGCCGCTACATCGCCGCTCCCAAGGGCGTGCCCGCCGAAAAGCGCACGATCCTCGAAGACACCTTCAAGACCATCCTTTCCAACCCTGAAGTGATCGCGCGCTATGAAAACGCAGGAACCGTGGTCGCATGGAAGTCCGGCGAAGAATTGCGCAAGATGTTTGAAGAGTACGAAAAGGAAGGCCGCGCCATGGTCGAGTTCTATCAGAAGACGCAGAGCAAGTAGCCAGCCCGGCGGAGCGGCTTTGGGCCGCTTCCGGATCCACCTTCTTTCCTGAGAGACGTCCCATGGATGCAGTCCCTTCCATGCTTGAGTATATTGTGCGGGGCGCGGCGAGCGCCGTGCTCCCCATGAATCTGCTGGTGATGTTCATCGGGCTCGTCGTCGGCATCGTCGGCGGTATGCTTCCCGGCATCACCACCGTAACGGCCGTGGCCCTGTTTGTCCCCTTCACCTTTTCCATGCCCCCGGACATGGCGCTTATCGGGCTCGGCGGCGTGTTCTGCGGGGCCATGTACGGCGGGGCCAACGCCGCCATCCTCATCAATACGCCGGGAACGCCGGGGTCCATCGCCACCTCGCTGGACGGCTATCCGCTGGTCATGCAGGGCAGGGCCGAGGAAGCTTGTTACATCGCCCTGATCGCTTCGGTCCTCGGCGGCATTTTCGGGACCGTCGTACTCATGCTGTTCTTTGAGCCGCTGTCCGTCATGGCCCTGAAGTTCGGCTCCGAGGCCTTTTTCTGGATGGGACTGTTCGGCCTGTCCACGCTGGCGGCGATGTTCCCCGGCAATATCGCCAAGGGGCTGCTCGGCGGAGCCATCGGGCTGGCCCTGTGCACGGTGGGCCTTGACCCTGTGATGGGTATGCCCCGGTTCACCTTCGGCTGTTTCGATCTGGTTCAGGGCCTCGACATGGTCGCCCTCATGATCGGCCTGTTCTCGCTATCCCAGATGTTCGTCATGCTGGAATCCGACGAGAAGTATATCGTCAAGATGGAGCGGCAGGCGCACGCCTTCAAGCTCGCCGTCACCGATATCCTCAGACATTTGAAGCTGCTCTCCGTGGCCTCGGCCATCGGGACCTTCATCGGCGCGCTCCCCGGTGCGGGGGGCAGCGTGGCCGCGCTCGTCTCCTACAATGAGGCCAAGCGGTGGGACAAGGACCCCGACCGCTACGGCAAGGGCGCCGTGGAAGGCATCCTCGTGCCGGAAAGCGCCAACAACGCGAGCGTGGGCGGTTCGCTGGTCCCCCTGCTCTCCCTCGGCATCCCCGGCAGCGCGGCGGCCGCCGTCCTCGCCGGCGGGCTCATGGCGCAGGGGCTGACGCCCGGCCCGCAGCTCATGGAAAAGAACCCCGAGATCGCCTACGCCTTCATCGTGAGCATGATCATCGCCAACATCGGGATGCTGCTCATCGGCTACCTGCTGGTCCGCGTGTGCACGCGTATCCTCGATGTGCCCAAGCTGCTGATCATCCCGGCTGTCATCTCCATCTCGTTCCTCGGGGCCTATGCCCTGCGCAACAGCATGTTCGACGTCCTGCTCATGATCCTGTCGGGCGGCATCGCCTATCTGCTGCTCAAGGCGAAGATCATGCCCGCAGGCATCGCCCTCGGGCTGGTGCTCGGGCGGATCATCGAAGAAAACCTCATCGTGACCCTCTACCGCACGCAGGCGGAGGACTCGCTCGCCGATCTGCTGGTCTTCTCGCCCCTCGCCGCCGTATTCATGGCCGCGTGCATCCTCGCCATCGTCATCCCGCTCTGGCTGAACCACCGCAAGCAGGGCAAGGGCATCGCCCTCTCTAGCCTGCGCCCGTCCGGAGCGTGCCTGCGCCGCTACGACTTTTGGGTCGTCCTTGCGATCACCGTCGGCGGGGCTGTCCTCCTGCGCCAATCCTACGCCATCGAAGGCATTTCCGGCTATTTCCCGCAGGCCGTGTACGCCTCCATCGTCGGCCTGGGGATCTTCATCATGCTGATGCAGATCTTTTCCGGCACGGCGCGGAAGCCGGAAACCGTGCGTCCGGGCTGCTACTGGAGCATCTGCCTGTACCTCGGGCTCATGGGCGTCGGCTATCTGCTCATCGAACCGCTCGGCTTCTACGCCGCCACGTTCCTCTGCATCGTCGCCATGACCGCCTACGGCACGTTCTGGCTCTCCGGGCGCAAGGCCGACTTGCGGGGCATCGGTTCGGTACTGGCCTATTCGCTGCTCCTCATCGCCGTCGAGTACGGCTGTTTCTCGCTGATCATGGAAGTACAGACCCCTACGGGGCTTCTGTTTTGACGCTCCGCCCAAAGGATATCTCGTATGGACATAATGGAATTGAGAACACGGCTTGAAGAGGCCCCGCGCATCCCGCTCGGCGTATGGCCCACGCCGTTCATGCCGATGGACGGGCTGCGGGCCCGTCTCTCCGCCCAAGGGATCGAATGCCCCCGGCTCTGGATCAAACGCGAGGACATGACCCCCCTCGGCGCGGGAGGGAACAAGATACGCAAACTGGAGCACGTGCTCGCCAAGGCCCGCGCGGAAGGTGCCGACGTGCTGCTGAACACGGGTGAGGTACAGTCCAATCAGGTCGTACAGACGGCGGCCTCAGCCGCACACCTCGGCATCCCCTGCGAGCTGTTCCTCGGGCGGACCGATCCCCCGCTCTCCGAGGACGATCAGGAAACCGGGAACATCCTGCTCTGCCGCATTTTAGGGGCTCAGGTGCACCTCGTACCGCCGGGAGCCGACCGGGACGCGGCCATGCGCCGCCGGGCCGAGAAGCTAAGGGCCGAAGGGCGGCATCCCTACATCATCCCCCGCGGCTCCTCCACGGCGGAAGGGGCGCTCGGTTCCCTGCGCTGCTTTTTCGAGCTGCTCGACCAGGCGCAAGCCAGCGGCTTCACGCCGAACGCCATTGCCGTCACCGTGGGCAGTTCGGGCACCACGGCGGGGTTCCTCGCCGGTGCGCACGCCCTTGCCCTTTCGGGCGGGCCGGACATCCCCCTCTACGCCTTCGACACCTTCGGCACGGACTACCCGGTGCAGGCCCGTGAACGCATCATGGAACACGCCGAGGAGTGCTGGGCTTCGCTTTCCCTGCCCGGAAGATGCGGGGAAAGGCTGCTGCGCCTCTCCTGCGATTTCGTGGGGCCGGGCTATTCCCGGCCCTATCCCGGCATGATCGAGGCCGTGCGCCTCGTCGCCCAGAGCGAAGGCGTCATCCTTGATCCCAACTATACCGGAAAGAGCATGGCGGGCCTGCTCGACGCGATCCGCAAGGGCGCGTTCACGGCGGACCAGCATGTCGTCTATCTGCATACAGGCGGACTCCCGGCGCTGTTCGCCATGCGCCGCCATTTCGCCTAACCGCTTTTACGATAAGGAGCCTTGCATGAGCCTTACTTCCAAAAACAACGAAAAAATCGGTGCGGTCAACCGCGGCACGCCCTGCGAATCCGGGCTGTGCAACTTCTGCCGCACGGACTGTCAGGGCCGCTGCGAAACGTGGCTGAGTTCGCTTCTGGGGCGCAGGACGCTGGTGCCCCGCGACTACGGCAACGCCACCATCGGGACCGAAAACACCACGCATGTGGGCGTTTCCTACAATGCCCTGCGCATCCGGGGCCGCGTCTTCGGCGGGGCCGGGCTCGACCCGGAAAAGGCCCGCACGGGCGACGCGGCCTATTGCGACGCCGATCTGACGACGGCCGTGGGCTCCAACGCCAAGTACCCTTGCGACTATCCGTTCCTCATCGGCGCGCTGAGCCGCAATCCCGTGGTCGACAAGTACTGGGACAGCTTCGCCGTGGGCGCGGCCCTGTGCGGCATCCCGCTGGTCATCGGGGAAAATGTGGGCGGCGGGGACAACAAGACCGAATTCAATCCCGACGGCTCCATCCGCGCCCTGCCCGATCTGGACCGCCGCATCGCCGTGTACAGGCGCTATTACAATGGCAAGGGCGCGCTGTTCGTCCAGCTCAACGCCAACGACGCCTACAACGGCGTGGCTGATTACGTCGCCCGCAAGTACGGCGACTTCGTGTGCGTCGAAATCAAATGGGGGCAAGGCGCCAAGCCCATCAACGGCGAAGGGCTGATCCGCGATCTCGACTACGCTCGGTTCATGAAGAGCCGCAGCTACTGCCTGCGCCCCGATCCCGAGGATCCGGCCGTACAGGAGGCCTTCCGCGCCGGGCGCGTCAAACACTTCACCCGCTATACCGGCCTCACGTATCCCGCCCTGTCCACGCCCGAAGAAGTGCTCGCCGAAGTCGCGGCCAAGGCGGAACAGCTCCGGGCCAACGGCGCGGCACGGCTGGCGCTGAAGACCGGGGCGTTCGGGATGCCCGATCTGGCGCTGGCGATACGGGTGGCCTCCGAGCTGGATTTCGAACTCCTGACCATCGACGGCTCCGGCGGCGGAACGGGCATGAGCCCCAACGACATGCTGGACAACTGGGGTGTCCCCTCCGTCCTGCTGCACGCCAAAGCGCATGACTACGCCTTCCTGCGGGCCGCCGCCGGGAAGAAGGTGGTCGATCTCGCCGTGGGCGGCGGGCTCGCCAAGCCGAGCCAAGCGTTCAAGGCGCTGGCCCTCGGCGCCCCCTACGTCAAGGCTGTGTGCATGTCGCGCTCGTTCATGATCCCGGCCTTCCTCGGCTGCAACATCGAAGGGGCCCTGCACCCCGAACGCCGGGAACGCGTCCACGGCGCGTGGTCGGCGCTTCCGAAGACGGTCCTCGACATCGGCGATACGCCCGAAACCATCTTCGCCGGATACCATGCCCTCAAGGAACGCCTCGGAGCCGACGAAATGGCGCATATCCCTTACGGAGCCATCGCCATGTGGACGATGTGCGACCGGCTCGGCGCGGGGCTCCAGCACCACATGGCCGGGGCCCGCAAGTTCGGCGTCGAGCACATCGACCGCACGGACATCTGCGCCGCCAACCGCGAAACGGCTCAGGAAACGGGCATCCCCTTCATTACGGAACAAGACGACGAGCTGGCGCGCCGCATCGTGCTCGGCTGACAAGGAGAGGCGTTCATGCTGGATCTGCTCTTGACCAACGCCCGCATCGTGGACGGGACGGGCAACCCCTGGCGCAAAGGCTGCGTCGGCGTGCGCGACGGGCGCATCGTGGCCGTGGGTTCGGCCCACGATATGCCCGAAGCCCGGACGGTGCTCGACATCGGAGGCAACATTCTGTGCCCCGGCTTCATCGACAGCCACAGCCATTCGGATTTGAGGATAATAGATGAGCCGTTGGCCTTGCCCAAAATCATGCAAGGGATTACCACAGAGAACGTAGGCCTCGACAGCATGTCGGTGGCCCCCATCAGCGACAAGAACAAGGAGCCGTGGAGCACGAGCATTTCCGGGCTCGACGGCGTAGCCCAGAAACCGTGGGGCTGGAACGGGTTCGCCTCCTATCTCAATGCGCTCGACGCCGCGAAGCCGAGCGTCAACCTGAGTTCCTATGTGGGGCTCGGCACCGTGCGCCTCGACGTCATGGGCATGGAGGACAGGCCGCCCACCGCCGAAGAACTGCGCCTTATGGAAGAAAGCGTGGCCCGGTGCATGGAGGAAGGCGCGCGCGGCATTTCGGCGGGGCTCATCTACACGCCCAACAAGTACCAGTCCACGGAAGAACTCGTCGCGCTCGCCAAAGTCGCGGCCCGCTACGACGGCATCCTCGACGTGCATATGCGCAATGAGGCCGACCACATGGCCGAGGCATTGGAAGAGGTCATCCACATCGGGCGCGAAACCGGCATCCGTATTCTGGTGACCCATTTCAAGCTGCGGGGGCGCAGGAACTGGGGGAACGCCCGCAGGCATCTCGACACCATCGACCGGGCCCGCGGGGAAGGCATCGACATCGGCATCGCCCAGTATCCGTATACGGCCAACAGCACGTTCATGCACGTCGTCGTTCCGCCGTGGTACCACAGCCGGGGGACGGACGGCCTGCTCAAAGCCTTGGCGGAGGAACGCGAACAGGTCAAAAAGGACATGCTCACCACCGAAGGCTGGGAAAATTTCTCGCAGGTCATGGGCTGGGAGAACATCTACGTCTCCTCGGTCGCCAGCGAAAAGAACCTCTGGTGCGAAGGCAAAAGCGCCGTGGCCCTTGGCGAGGCCCTCGGCAAGTCGCCCGAGGACGCGGTGCTGGATCTGCTGATCGAGGAAAACCTTGCCGTGGGCCTGCTTGGGCACGGCATGTGTGAAGAGGATGTAATGGAAGGCATGAAGCACCCGACCATGTGTCTGATCACCGACGGCCTGCTGAGCGGCGGCAAGCCGCATCCGCGTACCTATGCGGCCTTCCCCCGGTTCATCGCCCGTTACGTGCGGGAAAAGCGCCTGCTCACCCTTGAGGAGGCCGTGCGTAAGATGACCTCCAGCACGGCGCTCAAACTCCGCATGAAGCGCAAGGGCTTCATCATGCCCGGCATGGATGCGGACATGGTGGTGTTCGGCGAAAACCGCATCCGCGATGTGAATACGTTTGAAAATCCGCGTGTCTACCCGGAAGGCATTGATTACGTGCTCGTCAACGGCGAGATCGCCGTCGATCACGGCGTCCATACGGGCGCGCGTCCCGGCAAGACCATACGCGACTGACCATGCCACCGACGGTGCGGCCGTTTCCCATCGCGGGGGACGGGCCGCGCCGTTTTTTCGTTCTTCAAGGAGGAAACGTCCATGTCGTACAGCCCCACGCTCGGCTCCGTGTTCAACCGCACGAAAATGCGCGATCCGTCCCATGTCTGTTCTTTTTCCGGCATGTGCGCCATGTGCACCGCCGACTGCATCGGCAGCTGCGAGATCGGCCTGTCCGCCGTCCGGGGCATGGAGACCGTATATCCCACCACCACGGGGGAAAACCAGATCGCCTCGGAAAAGGTCTATCCCGTCGATTATTCCCATTTCAACATCAACGGCAGATCCTTCGGGGCAATGGGGGCTCCGCTGGACGCCGATCGCGCCACCATCTACCATGTGGGGCTCGAACGGGAGATCGGCACCCTCAACCCCGTGAAGCTGGCGCTGCCGATCATTCTGCCCGCGCTCATCAAGCTCAACTGGCCCGACTACTTCGGCGGCGCGGCCATGGCGGGCGTCAACGCGGTCATCGGCGAAGGGGCCGTGAGCAAGGACCCGACGCTCGCCTACGAAAACGGCAAGGTCGTCCACGCCCCGAAGCTCCGGGAAATGTTGGACGCCTTCAACAAGTATGACCGGGGATACGGGCAGATCATCCTTCAGGCCAACTATGACGACGACGCGCAGGGCGTGCCGGAGTACGCCATCCGGGAATGCGGGGCCAAGGCCATCGAATTCAAGTTCGGGCAGTCCGCCAAGGGCACGCAGCCCGCGAACCTCGTCCCCACGCTCGAAGAGGCGCTGAAGAAGTGCGAACAGGGTTTCCTTGTCCTGCCCGATCCGCGGGATCCCGGCGTACAGGAAGCCTATGGCCGCAAGGCGTGCCCCGCCTTCCACGTCTACGGCCGTCTGCCGATCTGGAGCGACGACTATCTGATCGGCCGCATCGCGCAACTCCGCGACATGGGCATGACCAACGTGTATTTCAAGATGGCGGGCTTCGATCCAGAGGATCTGGAGCATATCCTCCGGCTGGCTTCCAAGGCGCAAGTGGATATGGTTACCTTCGACGGCGCGGGCGGCGGCTCCGGCTACAGCCCCTGCAAGATGATGAACGAATGGTGCCTCCCCACGGTCGTCATGGAAAGCATCCTTTACGGCATTCTCAACAAGCTGGCCGCAGAAGGCATGGAACTCCCGCATGTGGCGATCACGGGGGGCTTTGCGACCGAGGATCAGGTGTACAAGGCGCTGGCCCTCGGCGCACCCTACATCTCCGCCGTGGGCCTGTGCCGGTCCAGCATGGCGGCGGCCATGAGCGCCAAAAAGATCGGGGATCTCATTGAGGTGGGCAAAGTCCCACCGGAACTCGCCCGTTTCGGCACGACGAAGGAAGAGCTGTTCAGCGATCTTCCCGAGCTGCGGGGGCTCTACGGCAGCGCGGCGGACGGGTTCTCCACCGGGGCCGTCGGGGTATATTCCTACCTGAACCGCATCGCCTACGGGCTGCGCCACTTCGCCGCCCTGAACAGGAAATTCGACGTGAAACACATCGGGCGGCGCGACGTCTTCCCGCTCACCCGTGACGCCAAGGAACTGCTTGACGGGACGTGGCTGCGGTAACCTCCCCTTCCGTCCCCTTTTCCGCGCAGGCGGCACCGACACGTCCCTCGGTGCCGCCTGCCATTTTTTTGATGCCATCCGTATGAAGCGGAACAAGGGGCCGCCGTGCACCTTGCCCATTCAATGCGGATAACGATTCGACGATACCGAACAAAAGATACTTCTCCGCAAGATGCGCAAAAGTATTGCCGAAGCGTCCGAGTTCCGGCACATTTTACCTGACGCCGTTTCGGGCGGCGGGGAGGGGTCCATGAATCACGAGCAGGCCATATTGATGAAGTCTTCGCGCGTAAGCGATTTGAATACGCCGTGGGAACAGGTGCTGCACCTCGCCTCCCGGCGCGTCTTCCCCAAGCGGCACACCATCGACGTTTCGAATACGGAATCGCCCTATTTCTACTATATCCTTTCGGGGACCGTGCGGCTGGCCTACGTCGGGGCCAACGGCGAGGAACGGACGATCCTGTACGCCGGGGCGGGCACGCTCATGAACGTGCCGACCATCATCGCCGGGGACATCAAGAATACCATGGTGACCTGTACGGAACGGGTGGAAGCCGCGATTTTCGACGCCGGGCTGCTGACGGATCGCGCGTTCGCCGCCGCCCATCCGGATTTGCTGCTCAACCTCATCCACTCGCTTTGCAGGATGGGGCTGCCCCGGCATGAACGGCATCACCAGCAGCGGCGCGAAGGGCATCAACGCCCTCGGCCAGCGCTATATGGGCAAGTACCACCCCCTGATGGAAATCGGCCCGCGCTACCTGCTCATCCAGGGGACGCACCGGGAACTCACCGAGGGGAACGGGCCACCCTTCGCGCTGGACGTCGCCCCCATGCTGGTCCTGTTCGCCATCGTCATGACCTTCTGCATCCTCGGCTGTTTCCTGCCGTCCATGCCGCTGCTGCTCATCTGCGTGCCGATCTTCGTGCCCATTGCGAAGGTTTTCGGCTGGGATCTGATCTGGTTCGGCGTCATCATCACGGTTCTGGACAACATGGCCTCCATCACGCCGCCTTTCGGCATCAGCCTCTTCGTCATGAAGGAAGTGGCGGGCGTGACGCTCGGCACCATGTACCGCTCCGCCGTTCCTTTCGTCATCGCCCTGTTTGTCTGCCTTCTCCTGATTGTCCTGTTCCCCCGCTGGCAACCTATCTCCCCACGCTCATGAACGGTTAGCGTACGGCGGACCAGCCTGAAACAGCGGAAAGCCCCGTGCAGTGCGGGGCTTTCGTTTTTGCCCGGCGGCGGAAGCCGCCCCGATCCCCAGCAGGCTCCCAAAGGCCCGCGCAAGCTGGACATGGCCTTTCCCCCCGCCTACAATGGGTTCTCAACTGAACAGGGGGTGACCATGGCGCTTTCTCAATCGCAAAAGATCATTGCTTTTCTCGAAAAACATCGGGGCGGGAGCTTTACGGCCCGGCAGATTGCCGAAGCCATCGTGCAGCAGTACGCTTCCGACTACGCCAAAAAGCGCAACAATCCCCGTTTTGCGGATGACAAGGCATTTCTTTCGCAAATCATTGCGGAAATCGGATCACAGAAAGACACGCTCAAAAGGCTCCGCCCCACACTCGTATGGCAGGACAGGCCCAAGCCCCGCCGCTACTGCATTCCATTGGAAGAGACGCAGGAGGCGCTGGATACGGCCCAAGGTGAAACCTGTGAACGCGATGAGGAAATCTGCGCCTGTGAAGAACGGGCCCTGCTGGAACAGGAGCTTTACCCGCTTCTCACCAGTTATCTCTGGTCGGAGCTGCACCTCTACTCCATGCGCATCCGGGAAGGCCGCTCCCACAATACGCGGGGAAACGGCGGCAACCAGTGGCTCCACCCCGACATCGTGGCGATGGAGCCGGTGGACAAGGCATGGGGGAAACACGTCAAAGCCTGCGGGCACGCCAGCGGCAGCACCTGCGTCCGGCTCTGGTCGTTTGAAGTCAAAAAAACGCTCACCGTCGCCAATATCAGAAAATGCTTCTTTCAGGCCGTCAGCAACTCGTCTTGGGCGCACGAGGGGTATCTCGTCGCCACGGCCATCGCCGACGACCGGGTGGAACAGGAGCTCAGGATGCTTTCAGCCCTGCACGGCATCGGGGTTATCCTGCTCGATCCCGAAAATCCGTCGGAAAGCGAAATCCTGCTCCCCGCACAGAAAAAGCCGGATGCCGACTGGCAATCCATTGATCGCCTCGCCAAAGAAAACGGAGATTTCCACGAATTCATTGAGCTGGTTTCCGTCTACTTCCAAACCGGGACGCTGCGGGAAAAGGATTGGGACAACAAGACGGCCTGACGGGATCTTTGTTTGAGTGGAGGATACCGAACGGCGTTTTGGCTCCGCCGGTTCTCTCCGCAAAAAGAAAAGGCAGGCACGGCGCCGTATCCGTTCAGCCGTAAAAGCCCAACAGCCTTGCGCCGCCGTCGATCGCTTGCCGGTTTTATCTATCCGGTGAAAGGCAGCGTACCCAGCAGACAGCCATACCTTGTAGCGTTATTGATAAACATGGAGAAAAAAGATGCGCGACGAACTGATGTCCGAAATCATCAAGCTGGAATGGGACATGTTTTCTCATGTTTCGAACGTGGGAGGCCCGGCCTCCTGCCAGATGCGGCCCGACACCTTCAAAATCATGCGGAAGAGCCAGGCCGCCACATGGTCCGATGAGCTGCTTGCCAGCTATCTGGAAGATCTGAAAGCCGCCACGCGGGAAGGCAGAAACATCATGACCGAGAAATACGCCCGGATGATGGAATCCACTTTCCCCGAAGAATACCGGAAGCTGGCGGCATCCCTTCCGCCCGTCGACAAGGAAACCCTGCAGAAGATAGAAGAAATCGTCGCGATCAACGTGGGATGGAAAGCCGAGCTGTTCGACCGTTATCCCCGTCTGAGCGGCAAGGGCCGCCCGCTGCGCACCAGCGAAGACTCCACCGGGGAAACGTCCTTTGAAACGTACCTGCGGGGAGAATTGAAGACGTATTCAGCGCGCACGATCACGCTCCTGCATGAACTTACCTTGCGGCAACAACAGGATGGCGTGAACGGCGCGGCGCTGAATCTCCTCAATCAGGTGCAGCAGTACGGGTATGCCACGCTCGAACAGGCCGAAGGCCATCGCGCGGGAGCCTGACGGCGTTCCCGGCTTCCTTACGGGCGCGGCTTTACCTATCCCTTGCCCTTTCCGGCATGGCGTGCCTTCAAAAAAGCAAGCCGCTCGTAAAGCGAACAGCCGAGATCCCAAGGCCCCTGGCCGTAGGGGACGCCGGCGGCCTTGGCGGTCATGGCGGCTTTCAATTTTTCCGGAGTGACGGGAAGCGTAGCCACCCGCACGCCCACGGCATCGGCTATGGCGTTCAGGATGGACACGTGACCCGCACTCTGGAAGCCTTTCGCGCATCCGGTCGAACCGTGCGGCCCGTTCTCGCGGTACGTCTCGTGAAACAGCACGTTGAACGTGTCCGGAACGTCATTGCAGCGGGGAACCCCCGCCCCGCGCATGGTCGCGTGCTTCTTCATGTCCTCGTAGTTTTCGCTCAGGGCGAAGCCGATGGAGTGCGAAAAACCGCCCCATGCCTGCCCGAGCACGGCCTGGCGGCTTCCGATCACCCCAACGTCGGCCACAATCGTCGCGCCGAGGACACGGGTCCTGCCCGTGGCGGCTTCGACAGCCACTTCCGCCATGAACAGCACGTAGTTCTGGGCAATCGCGCCGTACCCGTGCCCCGTATCGGGATCAATGTCCGACCATTCGGCGGTATGGACGCCACGGTATCTGGTCGGAATGCCCGCATCGCGCATTTCCCGCCATGTGCGATACGTCCCGTCTTCCTTGCGCATGGCGGCGAGCAGCTTGGAAGCCGCGTCCAGCGTAGCCATGCCGACGACATGGTGCGAACGGCTGCCCGACGCCGATCCCGTATCGGGGCAGCATCCCGTATCGTTGCGGACCAGGCGGATGTCCTCCATCGCCTTTTCCCCGCGCATCACGGCGGCGGCCTCCATCACGGCGTCCACGATGGGCTTGTATCCGGTACAGCGGCAGACGTTGCCGTGCCGGGTAAACCATTCCCTGACCTCTTCCCGCGTCGGATCAGGATTGCGCATCAGAAGCCCTTTGGCCGACATGATGAACCCCGGCGAACAGAAGCCGCACTGCACGCTCGCATACGTCATGAACGCCCGCTGCAACGGATGAAGCCGTTCCGCCGAGCCGATGCCCTCGATGGTTTCGACTTTCGCATACGCCTTGACCTGTTTCATCTTTTTGACGCAGGAGCGCGTGACCTCCCCGTCGAGCAGCAGCGAACAAGCGCCGCAGTGCCCGGTTCCGCACCCGACTTTCGTCCCGGTGAGCCCAAGACGCCGCACCACGTCGGCAAGGGAGTCCTTCTCCGGCTCACAAAGGATTTCCCGATCTACCCCATTGATGTTCAAGACGATTCTCTGAATGGACACGGTTCCTCCTCTGTGAAGGGGTTGGATATTTTCCAGACAAGGCGGATTGCCCTTCTCTCCCGGAAGCTGGAAAGAAAGGCAATCCGCCTTCGCCGCGCCTCAAGCGGCACGGCTGTCCTCCAGCGGACGGGCGCTACTTGCCCACGAAATCCGTGATGGGCGGACAATCGCCGGAACACATAACCTCAATGAGGGTCGACGTTTCCGACAGGCGGGCCTGTTCAAGGGCGGGCAGCAGTTCTTCGGCATGTTCGACGCGGATGCCCTGAAGCCCGCAAGCCTGGGCGAGCGCCACATGATCGATGGGAAAGATGTCCACCGAAGTGCTGTTCTTGCCGTAACGGAGCTTTTCGGAACACTTCACGTATCCCAGAATGCCGTTGTTCAGCACAATGGTGGTCACTTTGAGGTTGGAACGGGCCGCGACTTCCATCTCCGACCAGACATGCGCAAACCCGCCGTCGCCGGTAATGCAGTAGATGGGGGCTTCCGGTTCGGCGACGGCGGCACCCAGCGCCATCGGCAGGCCCCAGCCGAGCCCGGCCATGCCGCGCGGCGTGATGAACCGCATCCCGCTGCGCAGCGACACGAGGTTGTTCGTCGCCCAGATGGACGAGAAGCTGGCGTCCGCCACAACAATGCTTTCCGGCGTGAGCACGGCCTGCAAGGCCGCCATGACCTGCGCGGGATGGAGCGGCTCACCGGCGTTGCTCAGGAAGGAAGCCATTTCCGCATCGTGCGCGGCGCGTCCGGCGGCGATACGCGCCTCGAGCGCCGCGCGTGCCGTGCGCCGCTTCCCACCATCCATCGTTTTCATGACATCCGCAAGGGCTTCGAGCGTGAGCCGCGCATCGCCCACAAGCCGTATGGCTTCGTAATTACGGCCTACTTCGCCGCTGTCCATGTCGATATGGGCAAACACGGCATCGGAGGGGTACAGCGTCCACGAGTCCGTCGCGTTCTGGTCGGTCCGCGTGCCCACCAGCAGGATAAAATCTGCCTCCTCAAGGATGGGCCGCTGATGGCGTCCGGCAGAACCGGGGCCCGTGGCGTTGGCGAGCACGCCGAGCGAGAGCGGATGCCGTTCGTCCACGCCTCCCTTGCCCATCACCGTGGTCGCCACCGGCAGGGAGAAATGTTCCTGAAGCCCGGCAAGGGCCGCGCACGCCGAGGAGAGGTGCACGCCGCCGCCCGCGACGATCACGGGGTTACGGCTGGAAAGCAGACGTTCCGCCACGCCGCGCACGGCATCCAGAGGAGGCATGACCGGATCAAGCGGATAATGGCCGAGCGGGATGCCCCGCTTTTCGGGCTCCGCAGGCATACCGAGCATGTCGTTGGGGAACAGGAGCACGACGGGACCGGGCCGCCCGGAACAGGCCACCGCGAAGGCCTGATCCACGTAGTCCTCCACGCGGTCCGCCGTATGTACCCGCCTCGTCCACTTGGAGCAGGCCGAGAACAGACGGACATGGTCGAATTCCTGAAACGCATTGCGATCCTCATTCTTCAACGGGATCTCCTGAAGCATGACCACAAGCGGAATCGAGGATTTCAGCGCTTCCGCAAGAGGGGCCACCACAAGCGTCGCCGCGGGGCCGTTCTGGGCGATCATGACGCCGGGGCGCTTGCTGACGCGGGCATAACCGTCCGCCATGTAGCCGCCGCCGTTTTCGGTACGGTAGGCGATCTGGCGCAATCCAAGTTCCTCAAAGGGCAGGCTGAGGCCCTGCGGGAGCCCTTGTCCGAAAAACTCATGGATGCCGTGCCGCAGGAGCATCCTTCCGATGCTGTGCCCAACCGTATTGTGCTTTTCAGTACACGATGCCATCTGCTGTTCCTTTCGATGCCGGACGCGACATCCGGCGTTTTGGGGTATGACTCACTGAAAACAAGCCGCCTTCGACGGCGAGAAGCCATGCTTTGGAAATCGGAAAACCTCAGTGCGTGTATTCCAGTACGGAAACCTCCTTGCATTTCTTCCGCAGCGCCTGAAGGATGGAATCCCTGTTCGGACAGGGAAAACCGCTCGGATTTCCCTTTGTGATGCATGTGGCGAGAGCGATGGCCTGCGCCCCGCGATCCATGAGGGCCTGCGCCCTGGCAATGGCTTTGCTGCCGGGACAGCCGCCGCAACTCACAAAACCGACGATGGTGCAGTCACCCAGCGTTTCGAACGCGCCGGACTTCTTTTCGACTGCGGCGAAGTCGCCCGTTCCCGGACAGAGATCTTCCGTCTGCTGGCAGCGGATAATGCCTACTTTCATGTCAATTCCCTGATGTCTGGAGTGAAAAAAGGACGCTGATTCCCTCCCCTCGCTTTCACAGGAAAGCGAGGGTTCCCGATATGGCCGCAACAGTCCGGTCAAGGACGCCTACGGATGGTTACTTCTGGGGAAGGGAATGCTTCAGGATTTCGCCATAGGTGTTCAACTCTTCATCGTACAGTTTGCGGAAGGCTTCGGAGGACATCCAATGCGCCTTCGTCTTCAGCCTGAGGGCCTCCTGCTGGAACGCTTCGCTGTTGACCACTTCGGACATGGCGGTTTCGAGCGTGCGCAACACGTCCTTGGGGAGGCCGCGCGGCGCGATGACGCCCTGCCAGTGGGAGAAGCGGGCGTCCATGCCCAGTTCCTTGGTCGTGGGGATGTCGGAAAGGTTCTCGCTGCGCTCGTCGGCAAACTGCACCAGCCCGTACACATCGAACGTGGACAGCGACGCGGGCGCATCCGCATGAAGATGGGTCCGGCCCGCCATGATGTCCTTAAAAATCTCCCCGCCGCTGCGGTAGGGGATGAAACGCAGCTTCAAGCCGAAGTGCTCGGCAAACTGCAGCATAGGCACATGGGTCATGTTGCCGGTCGCGGTGATGCCCACGACGTACTTGTTGGGGTTCTTTTTCGCCATTTCGATAAATTCGTTGATGTTCTTCCACGGGGCGTTTTTGGCGGTCATCAGAACCACGGGCTGGCTGACGGACGTGCCTATGAAGTCGAACGCATCCGTCCCGTAGGGAAGCTTCATCACATGCGGCTGCAAACACATGGTCCCTGTGGGCACATAGCCGAGCGTGTAGCCGTCCGGTTTGGCGGCGGCCACCTGCGCCACCCCGAGCGTGCCGCCCGCGCCGGAAACGTTCTGCACGACGATGGGCTGTCCAAGCCTCTTTTCCATCATCCCCGCCAGCAGACGGGCCGGGATGTCCGTGCCGCCGCCCGCGCCGAACGGGACGACCAGCGTGATCGGGTGATCCGGATAGGCGGCCAGCGCCCCGGTGGCCCCGAGCATGAACACGCAAAGGAAGAGAAGGGTCTTTTTCATCATCTGGCGGATCATACGGCTCTCCTTTTCTGTTACAGATTGTGGACCGTCTGGGCGAAACCGTGCGGGCATCACCGCTTCGCGCGCAGCGCCCTGTAATTCTGGACTTGCGGGACGACGAGGAGCAGGAAGGCCATCCCGAGGAGCACCATCGCGATGGGGGACGCGGAAACGAAGGCCAGCCACGAATCGTCGCCCTTGAACAGCATCATCTGCCCTATGCTCATTTCAAACTGCTGCCCCAGCACAAGGCCGATGACCAGAGGCGGCAGGGGAAATTCCATGCGGCGCATGAAATAGGCCGCTATGCCCATGAACACGGTGACGAACACGTCAAACAGGTTGCCCCGCGAGCCGTATGATCCGAGGATGCACAGCACCGCGATGAAGCCCATCAGCAACTGCTCGGGAATCCTGAGCAGAAAGGAAAACATCCGGGTGGTGATGATGCAGCTCGGGTACATGAGCAGGTTGGACAGCATGAGCACGGCGAAGGTGGCGTATACCATCTCCGGATTCTCCGTCATCAGGCGCACGCCGGGGGTCACGCCGTGAATGGTCAGGGTCGCCAGCATGATGGCGGTAACGGGATCGCCGGGGATGCCGAGAGCCAGCGAGGGGACAAGCGCCCCGCCCGTGACGGCGTTGTTGGACGATTCCGCGGCGATGATGCCGTCGGGCTCGCCCTTGCCGATATTCCCGCGCCGGGGCGAGGAACGGCGGGCCTCGCCGTAGCTCAGGAAGGCGGCGGTCGCGGCGCCCGTTCCGGGGAGGATGCCCACGAACGTGCCGATGAGGGAAGACTTCACCAGCCCGGACATCCGGCCCCTCCATTCGCCGAGGGATGGAAGCTGAACCCGGCAGGAGGTGCCGTTTTCCACGCGGGCCTCGCGCCGCATCCGTTCGACGCGATCCAGAACCTCGGAAAGCGCGAACACGCCTCCGAAAATCGATGCCGTCGTGCACAGCGCGGGCATCACACGCCCCGCCTGCTCCATTCTGGATATGCCCGTGGAAGAATGGGAGAACGTCATCAAGGTCAATCTGACCGGGGCCTTCTTTCTGGCCAAGGCCTGCATCCCTCCGATGCTGGAAGCCGGGCAGGGCGCCATGGTGCTCTTTTCTTCCCGGGCCGCCAAAACGGGCTTTGCCGCCCTCGGCAGCAACGGCGCGAAAACCAAAGCGCATTACTGCGCATCCAAAGCGGGGGTCATCTCGCTCGTCAAGTCGCTGGCAATGGAGCTTGCCCCCTACGGAATCCGGGTAAACGGCGTAGCCCCCGGCCCTGTGCAAGGAACCATGATCCCCAAGGAATCATGGCCGGTTATCGCTGAGAAAGTGCCCTTGAACCGTCTCGGGACGCCTGAGGAAATGGCCGAGGGCGCGTGGTTCCTGTGCTCGCCGCAAGCCGCGTTCATTACTGGGCACATCTTGGACATAAACGGCGGCACGCTCATGGACTAGCCGCCCGCCGCTCGGAAGGCGCACAGGCCACACCCAAAAACGGATTCAGGTCCGCTCCCGTTTCCTCCGAACAGCCGACACCCCGCTTGTACGCAAAAAGAGCGGTCCCTTCGTCTTTCAATCTTGGGGCCGCTCTTCCCATATGCAGATCCATATACCCCTTTCTTCGCTCGAAAGATAAATAGAGAGTGAAAAGTCAATAAGCTAGAAAGATTCCTTCGCTGAGAAAGCCGAAATCCTCATCAAATCTATTGATCCGCGCCCGGAAAACTGAGACGATGCCTTTGCTTTTCAATGTAGGCACATCCTTTGAGCCGCCATCTCATAACTATGGCGTAAAATCGCATAGTGGAATACAGTTATGGAGTTGGAAGCGCGACACATATACTGTCCCGAGGCGAGGTTATTTCTATCCTCGCCTTGTTTAGTCTATACTGTATTTGATTTTCGTTAAATAAAGCCATCCCGTTGTATACGGCAATAAATTATTGGAACACCTATTTTACTTTTTGTATAAAAACAACATATTTCTTTTATCCGTTATCAAAAACACTTTTTGTTAATAAGGTAAAAAAACAGATCATAAAAAAATATAATTCAAGTCAACGATTAACACAAAACATACTAGTTTTGTTAAAGCATACTTGCTCAGAGAATAAAAACATTACTTATCGCCATATTGGAGTTGTTTCCCTTCTTCCTCTTCAGCCTTCAGCTACCAGCTGGAACAAAGTTTTTATCTATCAAAAGAATAAATATCTTTTATCCTGACAGAATCGTATGAGAGAAAAAATATTTTTTAAAAATATATTACCTATATTTATGGTTTTTATAAATCTTGCACTATCTGTCTCGGTAGTCTTTCTCATGCGTTATGTCCAAAATTTGCTGAATTCGGACGTAAAAATCAATTTGGTGGAGATTGTGACCCAGAACAAGGACGCCATCACCAGCAGGTTGATGATGAACGTCAACTCGCTGGATATCACCGCAAACAAACTTTCCGATAGGTTGAAGGCCGAGGAATCTTCCGGCAAGCTCAAGACACAGGACCTCATCGAACAATACGCCAAAGAAAACAACACGGATGATCTGTTCACTGCGAACAGGGACGGCATGGCCTTGTTTGATGGCGGCCGGAAACTGGATATCTCGGGGCGGCATTATTTCCGCCTCGCCATCGACGGCATCCCCAATATTTCAGACAAGCTTATTTCACGCATCAACGGGGATGAGGTTTTCGTCATCAGCGTGCCGCTCTCGTATAACGGGGAAATCGTGGGGACCATACAAAAGGTCATTACATTCGAGGAAATGTACAAGATATGTTCCCTCTCCATCTTTTCCTCGCAGGGCTATATGTATGTAATCAACCGTGAAGGATACGTTATCCTTCACTCGGCGCATCCCAAGTGTGAGCAGAAGTCCGACAATTACTTCCGCGATCTCTATGGGGCGGGCAACCCTAAAGCTTCAGAGCAGATGAAGCGGGATATCCGGAACAACCGCAACGGGTTCATCGAGACGACGATAGCCGGGAGGGAAATCTTCTCGGCATATACTCCCATAGAAAAAATCCACGACTGGTATTTGATTACAAGCGTACCGAACAATGCCGTTTCTCCCAACGGCAATACCGTCATCAGTATTTTCTATTTCATTCTGTTCGTCATCGTAGTTATCTTTACCTCAAGCCTTACGTATTTCTTGTGGTACAAGAACAAGCAGCGCGCGCAATTGGAAAAAATTGCCTTTGTCGACACGGTTACTCTGGGTGACACATACAATAAATTTCTTGTCGATGCGCAAGGGATACTGACCCAGTGTCCCCATAAGAAATTCCATATTATCAAATTTGATATCGACAATTTCAAATACATAAACAATTTTTACGGATTTGAATTCGGCGATCGCATTTTACGCAAAATCAATGAAAGCATCAGCCAGCAGCTGAATGCCCACGAACTGATCGCAAGGATTTACAGCGACCATTTTGTGATCCTGCTTGAAAACGCCGCGGAAGGACGGCTGAACGCCCTGCTCTCTTCCATCGAGAATGAAGAGATAACCCTTTATTTTTCAGCGGGTATTTATTCCGTCACGGACAGCACCGAAAGCATCAACCTCATGGTGGATAAGGCAGGGACGGCCGCCCGCTCAATCAAGGGTGTGCTGAATAAAAAATTCGCCTATTACACAAACAAATTCGAACAGATAACGATCCATAACGAGCAGTTGAAACGCGCTGTGAAGCAAGCGCTGAAGAACGATGAATTCATCCCGTACTACCAGCCCAAGGTGGACATCAACAGCGGCATCCTCGTGGGCGGCGAAGCGCTGGTGCGCTGGAAGACCCGCGAGGGCAAATTCATCTTCCCCAACGAATTCATTCCCATGTGCGAACAGACGGGCCTTATCGTCGAACTCGACATGATCATGTACGAAAAGGTCCTCAAGTTCCTGAAATCCTTCCTTGAGCAGGGCCTGGCGTGTGTTCCCATCTCGGTGAACTTCTCGCGCCTCCACCTGATGGACAGCGACTTCCTCAGCAAAATCGTCAAGAAACAATGTGAATACGGCGTGCCCGCTCATCTTATTGAAATAGAACTGACTGAAAGCGCCATATTCGACAATATCGACACCATCTATGCCTTTACACGGAAAATGCACGCCAACGGATTTGCAATCGCTATGGACGATTTCGGTTCCGGCTATTCCTCGCTCAATATGCTCAAGGACATCCCCATCGATGTCCTCAAAATCGACAAAGGCTTCCTGAGCGAAGCGGCGGACAACAACAGGCGAAACATCATCTTCTCGTCGATTGCCGATATGGCGAGAAAACTGAATATCAAGGTTGTCGTCGAGGGCGTGGAGCACCTTGAGAACGTGCGCTTGATGAAGGAGTGCGGCTGCTCCATCGCACAGGGCTACTACTTCGCAAAGCCTATGGATGAGGAAAGCTTCCGTAACGTATTCAAAGAAGGTCGGATATGCTGAAGAAATGGCTGTCCTGCATATGTGCGGCGATTCTGCTTTTAGGCTTGGGCGGTTGCGAGGACAACAGCCGCAAGGTGAAAATCGGCGTTTCCATCGGTGCCGGAGGCGCGGCGCGCTGGCAGAAGGACATGGCGTTCATGCAGGAACGCGCCAAAGCGCTCGGGGCGGACATCGAACTGCGGCTCAATCTGCCGGACAGCTCCAAGACGCAGGCCGAAGACTGCCTTGAAATGCTCTCCGACGGCATCGACGTTTTGATCATCACGCCGAACAACACCCGCAAGGTCGACGATGTCCTGATGTACGCCAAACAGAAGAACACCAAAGTGGTTTCCTACGCGCGGGCCGTCATGGGGGGCAGCGTCGACCTTTTCGTCGGGTACGACTGCTATAAGATCGGGCAGAACATGGGGCAGCACCTGACTGAAAAAGTCTACCACGGGGACATCATTGTCCTCAAAGGCGACGTGAACGACTTCAACACGCCGTTTTTGTATTATGGAGCCATGAAATACATCAAGCCTCTGATCGAAAACGGCAAACTCAATATGGTTCTGGATGCGTACGTGCCCAAATGGTCCCCTGCTGAAGCCAAGAAGCTGGTCAAGGAAGCCGTCGCCGCAAACGGCAACCGTATCGATGCGATCTTCGCCTCCAATGATCGCCTCGCCGGGGCCGCCGCCGAAGCGCTCGAGGAGCTCCACGTCACCAACCATGCCGTCATCACCGGCATGGACGCTGAACTCGCCGCCATCAAAAGAATCCTCGCGGGCACGCAGGACGCGACCATCTACATGGACCTGAGGGAACTGGCGTATGCCGCCGTGGACGAGGCATACAACCTTGCCACGAAGAAAAAGGTCAACGTCAATTCTGAACTGGGCAACGACGGTAGCAATAAAATCAACGCGTTCCTGATCAACGGTAAAGTCGTGACCAGAGAAAACATCAATAAGGTGCTGATCGAACCCGGCCATTTTACGAAGGAAGACATTTACTCGGAGTAAAAAACGCCTCCCGGTGCGGTGCGCCTATCCAGAACCGTCCTTTCTCTTTTGCACGAGAGCGGAAACTCTTGTAGGCCTATTCCTCCGTGCACCTATGAAAGGGGCGGGCCCAGGAGCGAACCCGCCCCTTTCAAACATGTTTCCCTCCGCGTATTCACCGATACGTTCCCGTCAGGAAGCGGGGATGCCGCTGGCGAACGGCCTTCCTCCCCTGACAGCGTGCCGACACGGTTTTCATGCCCTGCTTCCGAGGGCATTTGGGAGGATTGTGAGTATCCCCTGATGATAAACCATACGGGAACATCCACCCCCAATGGTGCATCGCCTCCTCATCGCTCAAGATGATTTCCCGTCTCAACATGTCCCACGCGCTTGACCAAGAGGCCGTGGGCGAGCGACAACGGAAACCGCCGAAGCGCCGCATAGGTTAACCTGCGGCAACGCACCGCCGTAAGAAGGAAGCCCGCTTTCCCGTATACGCCCTCATATGGCGAGGCTTGCGGCTTTTCCGGTGGACATTGCAAGGAGTTTTTGATGCAGCTTTCCGCGTTCCCTTTCTCGACCATTCTCTTTGACCTTGACGGCACGCTTGTGGATAGCGCGCCGGACGTTCTCGAAGCCATTGCCGCCGTCCTGCGTGACGCGGGCGATCCGGTCCCTCGGATGGAGCTCTCCATCATCGGCCCTCCGCTGGAAGGTATTTTCCGTGAAGTCTGCCCGGACGCCGACGAAGCGAAAATCGCCCGGCATGTGGCCGCATTCCGTGACCTCTATTTTGGCGGCACCTTCCCCCAAAGCACGCCTTACCCCGGCATCTTCGCGTTGCTTGAGCGTTTGCGGGCCAAAGGCTGCCGCCTGTTCGTCGCCACGCATAAACCGGAGGCCGCCGCGCAAAGGATGCTTACGCTCAAGGGGTTCATGCCCTTCCTCGAAGGCGTCGGCTGCACGGATTCCCTGCCGGACCGGCAACTCTGCAAAAAGGATATCATCCGTCTCCTTATGGAGCGCCATGCCCTCGATCCCGCTTCAATGGTCATGGTGGGAGACACGGCCCTCGATATCAGAGGCGGCAACGAACAGGGCATAGCCACCATCGCGGCCCTGTACGGCTATGGCGACAAGGCAAAGCTCCTCGCTGAGCGCCCGCGCTATCTGACCGACGATCCAGAATGGCGCACGCTCCGCAAGGCGGAGTAGCCCATACAAAATAAAGAAGCCGTCCTTTTTCCGTTCAGAGAAAGGACGGCTTTTCGTTGTTACGATGTATGACCCTGCCCTGTTCCAGCGGGCGTCGGTTTTGGAGGAGGAGAGGGATTTTCCGTGCAAAGATATGATACCCGGAGCCACTACCGGCCCTTCGGCATCCTCTGCTACCGATGCAACACCCCCGCATGGAACGCTACATGTAGGGGAAGCTCGTCAAGCCAATACGTCCAGTCGTGGAGGCCGGGCGCCTCGCGGTACTGATAGGAGAACCCGCCCCGGCGGAGCGTATCCCGAAAGGCGCGGTTCTCAGGCACGACATACGCGTCCTGCTGCCCTGTGGTGATGAGCATGGCGGGCATCCCGGCGGCCTTCGACCGTTTCAGCAGATCTTCGGCGGAATACGACTGCCACAACGCCTTGTTGGCGTTCATAGGGCCGAGCACGTCGCGGATCTTCCATTGATCGGGATGCCGGGTAATGTCCATAACGCCGCTCATGGAGCTGACCGAGGCAAAGGAGCCGGGATGCCGCAGCGCAAGGACAAAGGAACCGTGCCCCCCCATCGACATGCCCATGGCGCCGCGTTTCGGCAGCACAGGGAAAGCCCGCTCCACATACGGCATCAACTCGCGCGCGAAAAAGCTCTCAATGCGGCTTTTCTTCAAATAGGGGCTGTCCGCATACCAGCCGGTGCGGCCGCATGACGGCGCGATGAACACCAGCCGCTCGCGGGTCGCCAGCTTCGACAGCAGCGCTCCGGCCCGCGTGTTCCAGACGCCCGCATCCTCGAATGCACCATGCAGCAGATACACGACGGGGAAACGCTCGCCCGGCTTGCGGTCGGCGGGAAGGAACGCGTAGCAAGGAATCTTCCCTCCACGGAACATGGAGTCCACAGTGAACGGAATGCCGCCCTGCTCCGCGGAGGCCTCAGCGACGGCGGGCAAAGCGGACTCCGCCGGTAGGGGAGAAGAAGATGCGGAGGAAGGCAGAGCCTGAGGCGCGGGACGTTCCGCCGCCTTGTTCCTGCCAAGAAGAAGTTCCTTTTCGACAACAGGTTCCACTGCGGCGGACAGCATGGCTCCACCGTCCTCGGTCACATGCACCATATCCTTATACCGCAGCCGGACGTGGCGTCCCTTGTCGTCGACCTTGAATGTCGTGTAGTTGCCCTGAGCGTCGGCCAGCACCTTGACCGTATCCACAAAGGCGGCATGATACGTCTCGCAGGCTTCCTTTTGCAGCTCGCTCAAGCGGCGGACGCGGGTCGAATACGGTTCCTTGCCCATGACGGGCAGGCCGACCCATACGGCCTTGGCACCCTTGGCCGTGGCCACGGCAAGCAGGCGTTCGGCGCGGCTCCGGTAAATCGTCTTCCACGATTCACTGTCGGCGTGATGGCGCTTGCGGTTCTCGTCGATGATGTCCTGCGGGTCATTGGCCCCCATGCAGATCACGACCATATCCGGGTTGTACTTCCCCACCAGCTTCTCAAGCTGCGCGGGCCAATCGAAATAGTCCTGACGGCTGAGACCGGTCGAATATTTGCCTTCGCGCACCACTTCCAGATCCGGGCGCTTGCGCAGAGTACGCTGGAGCACGGGCCCGAACCCTTCCATCATCATGGAGTCGCCCACGAGCAGCACCAGCGGCTTGCGTTCCGTTTCCGCCCGAACCGGAGGCGGCGGAACCCCTGTTTCCGTCTGCGCCCCGGGAGTCTGCACGGCCTGTTCAGGTACGGCGGCGGGAGGGATGGAAGCGGGAACCTCTTCGACCGGGGGCTCCGGCTGTGCGGGAGAAGCCGCCTCACGGGAAAAATCCGCCAGCGCATCGGCTACGGGCCGTTGCGGGGCCGTGCTTGGAGCAGCGGCTACGGAAGGCCCTTCGACGGTCCCAAGGGTTTTATCCGTGTTGAACGCGGTCACCAATCGGGTTTCCGCCTCCGAAAAGGCGGCGAGGCCCGTCGCTTCGGCTACGCCCTTCACCGTCTGCCCTACCACGGCGGCGGGCGGAAAATCGATGCCGGCCCGGTCCAGAAAGCTGGAGAAACGCGTCGCGTCCAGAAAAAGCATCAAGACGAAGGCCAGCGCGTATACGGCGCAGGCACGACCGGACGTGAGCGTTCCCCGCTCGGATCGGAAAGGGTTCTTCATGCACGGCCCCTCATGAAATCAAAATTGAAAATAAATGAAAGGCATGACGCCATCCGGACCCATCTTCAGGATAAAACCGCCCACGAGCGCAAGGACCACGGCCTGCACGGCCCACGGCAGGCGCTCCTGCGCATCCACGAACGCGGCGAACAGCCTTGCCCCGAAAAGCTGCAGCGCCAGACCTATGAGCACCGCGGGGATCACCAGCAACGGGAAACCTTCGCCGGGCTGCCCGAAGACAAAGACGCGGCGCAGGATTTCAAGGCTCCGCTCCATGTCTTCCGCCCGGAAAAATACCCACAGGAAGGACACGAAGTGGAACGTCAGCAGCCATGCCGCACCCACGCCGCACCAGTGCAAAGCCGGGCTGGGCGTGAACCCATCCGGCCAGAAACGCTTTTTCAGTTCATGGAAGGCATGGACGACGGCTAGCCCCGCCCCATGCATGACTCCCCAGACCAGAAAACGGATATTCGAGCCGTGCCACAGCCCGCCGAGCGCCATCGTGATGATCAGGTTCAGGTAGCGGTTCCCCCGGCGGCTCCCGCCAAGCGGGATATACAGGTAGTCGCGGAGCCATAGGGACAGGGTGATATGCCAGCGCCGCCAGAAATCCTGTATGTTCAACGCAAGGTACGGTGAACGGAAGTTCTCCGGCAGGCGGAACCCCATGAGCCGCCCCACGCCGATCGCCATGTCCGAATATCCTGAAAAATCACAGAAGATCTGTATGGAGTAGGCATACACGGCGGCGAGGATCGTCCACGAGGAGTAAAATTCCGGCGATTCGAACACGTCACGCACGATATGCTCGGACAGGTAGCTGGCGATCACGACCTTCTTGAACAGCCCGCTGAGGATAAGCGCGAACCCTTCCTGCAAGTCGCGGGAATCCCATGTCCGGTGCCCGAGCTGCGGCAGGAACTGCCGGGCGCGCATGATCGGCCCCGCCATGATCGTGGGGAAGAAGGACACGAACAGCAGCACGTCCAGAAACGCGCGCGGCGGCTCGTCCGGGCAGCGGTAATGATCGATGGCGTAGGACAACCCCTGGAACGTGTAAAAAGACAGCCCTACGGGGAACAGGATCTCCATCGAGGGCAACGCATGGCGCAGGATGCCGGTGTCGAGCCCGGCGGCGCTTGCCAGCGATTCCAAGCCCAGAATGAGGAATTCATAATACTTGAAGAACGCCAGCAGGGCCACATGCAGGGCCACGTCCAGCGCGATGACGCCTTTCCGTTTGCGCGGCTGCCCCGAAAAACGGGACATCAGGTGGACGGCACCCCAGTTGAGCACCGCCACGGCCAGCAGCAATGGGACAAAGGCCATGCCCGCGAGCGCATAAAAAAAGAGATTGCAGACGAGCAGAAACGCCCTGTATTCCCCGCCCCTCTCACGCAGTAGCCAGCCCGCGACAAGGACGAACAGGAAAAAGGTTGCGAACTCCAGCGTAACGAAATTCATCTGTGCCTATCCGGGCAAAAGGTCATGCGCAAGGGCGCGCGATCTCCGCACGATAGCGAAAACGCACGCCCCTTGCAAGCAAACCGCCTCGACGTTCTCACCTATCCGGCGAGAAACGCTGGCGTTTTCAAAATCCTATCGAGGAAGCAGCAGAAACACCGCTCCCCGGTTGTCCAGATAACTGGCCGTGTGCGTCGCCGTTTCGCCGTTGCCGCAGAACAGATCCACGCGGTTGCGCTTGATCGCCCCGCCCGTATCCTGCGGCAACGTCAGCGCATTGAACGGGACACTGTGTTCGCCCCCCTCGTCGGGCAGCGTGACGTTCATCAGCGTCAGCAGGCCGTTGGGCAAGACGCTCTGGTCGGTGGCCACACTCACCCACGGCGTGATCCTGCGGCCCATGCTGCCTTTGGAACCCGAAGTCCCCGGCTTGCCGAGTTTGAAGAACACATAGCTCGGGTTCGTGTCCAGCAGGTCCGTCACCTGATCGGGGTGCGCGGCCAACCATTCCCGGATGGAGAACATGCTCACCTCTTCCCGTTTCAACAGCCCCCGATCGACCATGACCCGGCCAAGCGCCACATACTTGTGCCCGTTCTGCCCGTCGTACAGCACAGAGCGCACCGACCCGTCCTCAAAACGCAGCCGTCCAGACCCCTGAATCTGGAGCATGAAGATGTCCACCGGATCTTCCACCCACGCCAGTTCCAGCCCGCGCCCCTTCAACGCGCCCTTGCAGTCGATGGCGTGACGGGTGTGATAAGGGCGCTTTTTGCGCAGATCCGGAGGGGATTTGTAGATAGGGTATTGGAAACGCCCCTTGCGGACGTGGGACGCCGGGATCTCCGGCTCGTAATAGCCGGTGAAGCCGAAGTCCGGGCCGATGCGAACCCAACGGAAGTCGGAAGCCAGCACTTCCGGGGCCTTATCAAGGAAAGGAAGCAGACGCAGCAAGCGTTCGAGCCCTTTTTCCATCTCGCCGTAGGTCACTTGAAGCGCAGGGTAGTTCACGGCCACACGGGACGAAGGTTTCGCCCGCACGTAGGCAAGGCTCTGCTCCACCGCAAAACGCATATCCTTCCATGAGCGCATACCTTGCCGGGCCGGAGCCAGCCCCCGCGAAAGGCGCTGCGCCTCAGCCTCCGAAACCGGGAATACGCCGGGGGTTTCCAGCGGCGTGACGCGCACGGCCTCCGGCACATCAGGCTGGACGACATCAGGCCGGGTTGACTTCCCGCCGCAGGCGGACAACAACAAACACAGCAGACAAGCCCCAAACAAGGAAAAACGGCGCGACACGGCGGACTATCCTCACGCAACAGGTTGAAAAACAACAAAGCCTTTGCTGTGTACAGCATCCTCTCACCCGATGCAACGCCTTGCCTCGCCGGGTCCGGCAAAAAAAGTTTTCTTTTTTTGCAAAAAAAGCTTGACGGAAAGCGCTGTCCGTTATAAACACTCCCTCGTTCTGCGGGAGTAACTCAGTGGTAGAGTGCAACCTTGCCAAGGTTGAAGTCGCGGGTTCAAATCCCGTCTCCCGCTCCATATATTTTCGCCCTTGCTCGCCTTAAGGCTGGAGCGAGGGTTTTTCTTTGGCTCCGCTTCCTCAAGGGAAGCGTTATGAAATAGATGCACAACATTCCCGTGTACGGCCTGCAACAATCCTGTTGCAGCGCCATTTCATAGACGAACATTTTATTACGTTCATGAAGAAGGCTCGGAAAGGCGACTTTCCGGGCCTTTTTCATATGGTGCGCAAAGAATCGGGGAAGGGAGGTCCGGTAATCGTTAGCGGCTGGCAAAAATGGGGAAAAGCGTTTATTCACCGTAATATGGCAAATAAAAAGGGCCTCCCCGGAGGAAGGCCCTTGGAAACGTCACCGTCCGGCAGCCCGCTAGACGAGACGGCCGATGTTGTCGATGCGTTCGCCGGGCAGGAGCAGGACGGGCGGCACATCGATCAGCGTATACGCACCGGAACGCCCGGACTGGGCAAGGCGCACGGCGGCGCGGGCGCTGGACACGAGGACCTGAGCGGTCAAAGCCGGGTTGTCGATGCGCATGTCGAACGTGAAATGCTGGTTGGCGGTGAGCCCGGAAGCGCCGACGCGCTCCATCAGCACCCCGTGGGAGGCATCCGCCACGCGGGGCAGCTCGTCCTTGGTCACCTGCCGCACATCCAGCGGATCATGGCTGAAATAGGGGTCGGCCTGAATCGCGGCCTTCACGGCCTCAAACGTCGCGCCTTCCTCAAGCACCACATAGACGAGGCGGGAATGGCGCCCGCCGCCCAGAGGAATGGTGATCGAGGTGGCGTCGGCCACGCCGGCAATGGCGCGGGCGGCTACGGAGTGGCCCATGGAACGGCCGCGCCCGAAGTTGGTGAAGGTAACGCCCACAGGGGCCATCGCCTCAAACAGGGCGCGCATCACGGAGTCCGTGCCGGGGTCCCATCCGGCGGCGGTGATGGCCACGGCCTTGCCCTTCACGGCCTGCGCTTCAAGCAGGCCGATGGTTTCGACAATCCGGTCGTGGATGTCGAAGCTGTCCACGGTGTTATAGCCCTTGCCGAGCAGATCGCCCGCGACTTCGGGGATCTTGCGGGAAGGGGCGCACAGCAGCACGACATCCGGCTTGCCGGACACGGCTTCCAGATCCGCAAGGCTGGCGTATTCCGGAACGCCGCGCAGATCGTGCGCATCCTTTCCAAGGGATTCTTTCCGGCGAATGACGCCCACGCAGGTGAAATCGGGCTGGATTTCCAGCGCTTCGATGGCGTAACGTCCGATATTGCCCAAACCCATAACGGCAGCTTTTATTGGCATTTTGGCCTCCAGATAATGTATATCTTCAAGTAAAACACGAAATTCCCGTCTTGTAAAACGGCCTAGATCAGGCGTTTTTCTTCAATTTGAAGCGGATTCTGAGGCGTCCGGCCTCTTCATCACCCTGCGGCGGGGTAAAATCGTGCGAAACCAGCCGAAACGCGCCGACCTCGGATGTATTTTCAACATGCTCCCCGATGCAGGGGCAAATATCATAATCGCCCACGGTCACGATGCGGACCATCAGCTCCTCTTCGCCTTCAAGATGCGCCGGGAGCCGACCGAGATCGACCAGCTTGCCCGCCTCTTCGCGGGGGAGCATCTCCGTCCGCACCGGCATATGCTGTGCCAATACCTCGTTGATCCTCCGCTCAAGTTCGGAGGCCTCGGCGTCTTCCAGCGGACGCGGAAAATGATAGTCACATTTGGACTTGTCCGCATTCAAATGCGAACTGAACGAACGCCCGCACCCGAACATGCGCACCATCGTCTGGTTCAACACATGTTCCGCCGTATGCATGAACGGATCATACTCCTTGCTCACAGGAACTCCTTCTCTTCTAAAGTGCTTGAAACCGCCCCACCCTACCCGATCCCTTCCCCGGAAACAATCCGCACGCATATCCCCCGTCGCTTGAAATCCGGCGGTGTTCCCCGTATGCTGGACAGCCCAACATCAGGACGATCATGAGAAAAACCGACCTTTTTCCCGAAAACGACTCGCCCGGCTGCGAACTGCGCGAGCCCGAACGCCCCATTGACGCGCCCTACGCCGTGGATATCCCCGCCGTGCCCACCGCGCTCGGCGCTCTGGACGCCGCCTCACGCGCCGAATTCTGGGCGGCGCTGGCCCTTTCGCATACCGACGGGCTCGGAGCCAGAAGCCGCAAACGCCTTCTGGATGCGTTCGGCTCGGCATTCGAGGCCGTGCGGCGCGCCAACGACTGGCGCGAAGCGGGCTTGCGGGAAGACCTGATCCGCGAATTCCGCTCGGAAAAATGGCGCGAGCCCGCCCGGAAAGAATGGGATGCAACACGGAAACTCACTGGAACCGTCCTGCTCTGGACCGACAGCCGCTACCCCGCGCTGCTCAAGGAATTGCCGGATGCGCCGATACGCCTCTACTGCCAAGGCGACATGAGCCTGCTCGGAAATCCCTGCGTGAGCATCGTCGGCACCCGGACATGCAGCAGGGAAGGCATCCGCGCGGCGCAAGCCATAGCCAGCGGCCTCGCGGCCTCGGGCATCACCGTGGTTTCCGGCCTCGCCATCGGCATCGACAAGCAGGCACATCTCGCCGCCCTCGATCTGCCGGGCGGGACCATCGCCGTGCTCGGCACGGGCTCCGATGTCTGCTACCCCAAAGAAAATGACGGACTGCGCCGGTCGATCATCCAACGGGGCCTGCTCATTTCGGAATACGCGCCCGGAACGCTTCCGGACCCCCGGCATTTCCCCATCCGCAACCGGATCATCAGCGGCCTTTCGTTCGGCGTCGTAGTCGTGGAAGCCGCCCTCCGCAGCGGCAGCCTCATCACCGCCCGGCTCGCGCTTGAGCAGAACCGCGCCGTCTACGCCGTGCCCGGCGGCATCGGCTCGAAATATGCCGAAGGTTGCCAGAAGCTCATCCGTGATGGCGCGCAGCCGATCTTTTCCTTCTCCGACATCCTTTCGGATCTTTCCGCCCAACTCAAAATGCTCCTCCCTCAGCCGGATTCCGCGCCACGGCCTTACAGCCTCGACGTGCATCAGGAGCCTTTCCAGTCCGCTCCCGCCGCCCCCCCGCCTCTCAGGCAACCGGACCGCAGCACGCTTGAAGGCCGCATCCTGACGCTCCTCGCCCAAAGCCCCCGCGCCATCGACGACGTTTGCCAATCGCTTGGATGTGATCCCGGCGAAGCCGGTTCCACGCTCATCATCCTCGAAGTACGGGGCCTGATCCGCCAGCGCCCCGATCTCCGCTACGCGTTGACCTGATCGCCGGCCCGCCGTTTACCATTATAAGGAATCTTCGATGCCCACCCCCGCCCCCGCAATGCCCCCGCTTCCGCAGGATGTGGAACAGTTCCTGACGTGGATGACCGATCAAAAAGGATTTTCTCCGGCCACGATCTCGGCGTACCGCACGGATCTCCTCCAGTTCGAGGAGTGGCTCCACCGTGAGCAGCACTCGCTCGCCCGGCCCGGAGAGCTGGAAAAATACCACTTTCAGGACTATTCCGCGCATCTTTTTCATGAAGGCCAAGCCCGCAGTTCCATCGGCCGCAAGCTTTCGGCCCTGCGCTCGCTGTTCCGGTATCTCATGAAGATGAAGAAAATCGACAAGAACCCGGCAAAGCTCGTGCGTAACCCCAAGCGGGAACTCCGCCACCCCACGGCGCTGAACGTGGATCAGATGTTCACCCTGCTGGACGAGGCCAGCGTGGAGTCCGGCGGCGCGGCGGGCCTTGATGGTTCCCGGCAGGCCGAGCAGGCGGTTACGGACCGCGAGCACGCCGGGCACACCCGCGATCTGGCGCTGGCGGAACTGCTCTACGGTTCCGGGCTGCGTATTTCCGAAGCTCTCGATCTGGATGTGGACGATGTGGACCCGGCAAGCGGTTTCATCCGGGTCATAGGCAAGGGTTCCAAGGAACGCATCGCGCCGTTGAGCGACACGTCCGTCAGGGCGCTGTTCCTCTGGCTCAGGGTGCGCGCGCTCATCGCCTCGCCCGCCGAAAAAGCCCTTTTCGTGGGCAACAGAGGCAAGCGGCTCAACCGGAGGCAGGCGGCGCGGATTCTCGACGAGATCCGCAAAAGCGCCGGATTGCCGCAACATCTGTCGCCGCACACCCTGCGTCACACCTTCGCCACGCACATGCTGGAGAACGGCGCGGATATGCGCTCCGTGCAGGAACTGCTCGGCCATGCCAGCCTTTCCACCACCCAGCGCTACACGCACATCACCCTTGATCATCTTATGCGCGTCTACGACAAGGCGCATCCCCGCTCAAGCGTTCGGGGGAAAGGCGGGGAGGAAGGGGAGGATGTCTGATGCGGGGGAGGGGAGCCTTCTGCAGAAGGGTCCCCTCCCCCGCATCTCTCCCTCCCAAGACTTTCGACCTTATCGAATCCCTGTTGCCAGTTTTCCAGGATTATTTATCAATACAAACATATTGTTATCTATAAATAAAAAATGACATGCTCCGTCCGGAAACGAACGGAGCATGTCATTGGCTCATAGGAACAAAACGCGCAGGGGACGGACATAAGGCCATCAGCCGCCTTGCCGCCCGGCCCACCATCTACCGTTACAAAAGTCTTTGGGGTTGGAGGGATGGGTTTTGGGGAAGGGAGGGAAGAGTCTTTCTCCAGAAAGGTCCTTCCTTCCCCAATTCTTACTCCTCTTCACTCACGCTTTCCCCCGTCCCCGCGAAACGGCGCAGCTCGGACCAGAGGGCATCGACGCCGCGCATGTCCTTGGAGGAAACGGGAAGGGGCATGATGCCGTTGAGCAAACGGCTCCACTCCTGCTGGCGCTTGCTGCGTTCGACCTGCGTGCACTTGTCGGCCTTGGTCAGGACGGGCAAAAGCGGAATACCGTGCCCACGCGCGAAGTCCGCGAGATCACGGTCCAATGCCTGCGGCGGAATCCGGCAGTCGAGCAGCAGGGCTAAGGCCTTGAGCGTCGGGGTGTTCGTGAGGTAGTATTCAATGAGCTTGGCCCAACTCTTGCGCTCTTCCTGCGAACACTTCGCATAGCCGTAGCCCGGAAGATCGACCAGAGAAAAGCCGTCGGGGGCGACCCTGTAGAAATTGATGGAACGCGTCTTGCCCGGCGTCGCGCTGATCTTGGCAAGCTGCTTGCGGCGGGCGAGGGCGTTGACGAGGGACGACTTCCCCACATTGGAACGCCCGGCAAGCGCGATCTGCGCTTCCTGACGCTGCTCGAGCACGGAAAGCTGTTCCTGAAGCTGCGGCTTGTTGAACGTCGTCGCCTCAAGGGTCAGTGTGGGGGGAGTCTCTTTCATCATACGGGAACCTCCGGTGTATGTTGACAAGCGCGGCCTGATGTTCGACAATATCGAGTTGCAGTGGCAAGGCTATCCTGCCGCAGCGTGAAAAGCAATCGCGGCAGCCGTCCGATTGCTCCGGATAAGGAACAAGCGGGGGGCGCGGAGCACTCCCTTGGTACGTTTTGATATTCAGCACTGTTTTTGGAGGCAGCATGTATTCTACCACGGATTTCCGCAAGGGGCTTAAAATCGAAATCGACGGGACTCCCTTCGAAATCATCGAATTCCAACACTTCAAGCCCGGCAAAGGCGGAGCTATGGTACGTACCAAGCTGCGTAACATCCTCAACGGCCGAGTGCTGGACAACACCTTCCGTTCCGGCGAAAAGGTCGAACGCCCGAATCTCGAATCCCGCGACATGCAGTTCCTGTATCACGAGGGCGAACAGCTCGTGTTCATGGACATGACCACCTATGATCAGATGCACATGGACGCCGAAGCCACCGACGGCAAGGCCAACTACCTCAAGGACGGCCAGGAATGCCGCGTGCTGCTCTACAACGAAAAGCCGCTGGACATCGAAATCCCGGCGTCCCTCGTCCTTGAAGTCACCGAAACCGAACCCGGCGCCAAGGGCGACACGGTGAGCAACGTGACCAAGCCCGCCACCCTCGAAACCGGCGTCGTCATTCAGGTTCCGATTTTCGTGAACATCGGGGACCGCGTCAAGGTCGATACCCGCACCAACGGCTATCTCGGCCGCGAATAATGCCTTTTCCGGCCCGGGACCCGCTTCCGGGCCGGATGATCCCCCGCTTCAACTCATCGCCTTATATCTCTATCATGCAGACAAAACGGAGAGCGCCGGAGGAGGTTGCCATTACGGACGGACGCAAGATCGCCCGGGAACTGTTTGGGCTTTTTCTTATTTTCTGGGGACTGCTGGTGCTCTTGAGCCTGGTGTCCTTTGATCAGAACGACCCCAGCATCAACCATGCCGTGAGCAACCCTGCAATCGTCAAAAATTACGCCGGGCTCTTCGGCGCGTACCTCAGCGGGCTTCTGGTCGATATTTTCGGGTTCGCCGCGCTTGTCTGGCCCCTCGTCTTCCTCGCTTGGGGAGCGGGCTGCGTCTCCACATGGTTCACCATGCCGTGGTGGCGCTGGTTCGGCTTCACCCTTCTGGCGGCTTGCCTCATTTCCCTCGGTGCGGCCTGGGACCTCGGCATCGGAGACGTCCGGGGCGGAGGTATGCTCGGCATGAGCCTCTATACCAAGTTCACCACCCTGTTCAGTCCGGTGGGGTCTTCCCTGATCTGGCTGTTCTTGTTGTTCATCTCCCTTGAGATGGCCTTCGGCATCGCGTGGATCGCGCTTATCCGCAAGGGGTGGGCCCTGCTGAGAGAACAGCTGAGCGGGACGCCCTTCTCTCTCGACGACCTGCCGGAGCGCCTTTCCAAGGTATCCATGCCCAAGGTCGCCCTGCCCAAAATCGGGTTGCCCCACAAGGACAAAAAAGCGGAAGGGGAAACGGCCGCCGACGTCATCGCGCTGTTCGACATCCATGATGAAGAGGAAAGGCCCGCGCCCAAGCGCGAGGAGCCGCTCAGCATGGATCCGCCCTTCTCCCTGACGCCTGAGGAAACGCCCGCCGCGCCGAAAAAGGACGCAGGGGATCCGCTCAAGCTCTGGGAACCGCCGTCCGAGCACGACACCTTTGATTTTCAGCCGGAAGAACCGCGTGCGGGAACGGGAACATTCGCGCCGCAGGTGAACATCCACTTGGCTTCGCCGACGGATGCCGCCGCCAAGGCCGTGAACCTTCTTGCCGGGGAAAACCCGCTGCTGGCCCTCACCATTCCCGAAACGCAGCCCGCCCCCGCGCGGCCTCAGGCGGAACCGCAAGTTCAACCCGTGCAGCCGTATGCGGCGGAGCAGCAAGCTCCGGTTCAGCCTGCACAACCCCACGCGGAAGAGCCGCAACAGACGATTTCTTACGCCCCGGAGCAGCCTCGGGACACCTTTACGTTCGCGCCGCAGCAAGATGCCGCACAGCCCGTTGCCCAGTGGCAGCAAGCGCCGCAGCCGGTACAGGCTGTCGCACAGGCGGCAACTCCAGCCGCGCCCGCTCAGCCCTCCGTACAGGCGGATCCGGCAACGTCTCAGGCTCCGGCCCAAACCGCGCAGCCCCGCATCGACGCGCCCGTGGGAACGGTTCCCGCCGCAGCGAAACAGATCCTGCGCAAACGCTCCTATCCCATGCCTTCGCTGGACCTGCTCCAGCAGCCGCAGCAGAGCGATTCCCTGCCCTCGCGGGAAGTGCTGGAGGAACAGAGCGCCGGCCTGATGAACTGCCTCGCCGAATTCAATATTCAGGGCGAACTGGTCCGGGTGACGCCCGGCCCGGTGATCACGCTGTTTGAAATCCGCCCCGCCCCGGGCGTCCGCGTGGGCCGGTTCACCAACCTGACCGACGACCTTGCCCGCAGCCTCAAGGCCGAAGCCATCCGTATCCAGGCCCCTGTGCCGGGATGCGACACCGTGGGCGTGGAAATCCCCAACCTGAACCGCTCCACCGTCAACTTCCGCGAGCTGATCCAGTCGGAAGCCTTCCAGAGTGCCCCGTCCTTGCTGACGATGGCCCTCGGCAAGGACATCGAAGGGCGCCCCGCCGTCCGGGATCTCGCCACCATGCCCCATGTGCTCGTCGCCGGTACGACGGGCTCGGGCAAAAGCGTGTGCCTCAACTCCGTGCTGGTGAGCTTCCTCTACAAGGCATCGCCGGATGAAGTGAAGCTTATGATGATCGACCCCAAACGCGTGGAAATGGCGATGTATGCGGATCTGCCGCATCTCGTGCATCCCGTGGTGACGGAAACCTCCCTCGCCAAGACGGCGCTTGAATGGGCCGTGGCCGAGATGGACGGCCGTTACGACTGCCTCGCCAAGTTCGGGGTCAAGAACATCAAGGACTACAATAAGAAACTGGCTTCGTTCGGCGACGAAAGGCCGCAGGAATACGCGGACCTCAAGCCCATGCCCTACCTTGTCATCGTCATTGACGAACTGGCGGATCTCATGCTCACGGCGGGCAAGGACGTGGAAGGCTGCCTCGTGCGCCTCGCCCAGCTCGCCCGTGCCGCGGGCATCCACCTCATCGTGGCGACGCAGCGCCCGAGCGTGGATGTGGTGACGGGGCTCATCAAGGCGAACTTCCCCTGCCGCGTCTCGTTTCAGGTCGCCAACAAGTACGACTCGCGCACCATCCTCGATACGGCCGGAGCCGAACAGCTCCTCGGCAAGGGCGACATGCTGTTCAAGCCCACGGGCGGCAAACTCCAGCGCCTGCACGGTCCCTTCGTCACCGACGACGAGGTGCAGGCCGTGGCCGATCACTGGAGACGCCAGTGCGCGCCGCAATACGAGGTGGATTTCACCGAATGGGGCACGTCCCTCGCGGAAAACGCCAAGGCGTCCTCCGCTCCGGCTTCCGGGCCGGGCAGTTCGGATGAGGAATCCCTGTATGCCGAGGCCGTGGCCTTTGTGCAGGAACAGGGACGCATGTCCATTTCCCTGCTCCAGCGGCGTTTCCGCATCGGCTTCAACAAAGCCGCGCGCTTCGTCGAACGTATGGAGGAGGAAGGCATCCTGCCGCCCGCTTCCCGCGCCAACAAAGCCAGAACCGTGCGGATGGATTGATTTTTGAACCGGGAAGGAGTGCGCGTTCTACACGCCCTTTCCCGGGTCTGCCCTCCTGCTCGCGCCCATCGGCGGCTGGAGAACGTGCGGCGAACGGCCCTTTTTGAGAAGGGAACGCACAAAGGGCACCCTTCACGGGTCCGAGCAGGTTTCCCAGAGTACGGCGGCCATAGTCCGCCGATCGTTGCGGCAAGACAGTTGATGCGTTCCGTATCAGACACTCTTTTTCAGGAGATCATCATGCGTTTCCCGACCCTTTTTGCCTGCGCCGCGGCCCTGCTGCTGATCAGCGCGGGCGCTTCGCACGCGGCGGCTCCCGCCATTACGGGAGAGATGCAGAAAAAATATGAGTCGATGCAGTCCTTTACCGCTGAATTCACCCAACGCCTCGTCCATCAGGAAAGCGGCTCCGAGGAAACCCGCCAGGGCACCCTCGCCTTCCAGAAGCCGCTCCGGGTCCGCTGGGAGACCAAAGCCCCCCATGCGGAACTTTTAGTCATCACGGACAAGGACGTATGGGACTACCTGCCCGACGAGGAGCTGGCCTACCAGTATTCGCCGGAAGTGGTCCACGACTCCCGCTCCATCATTCAGGTCATCACCGGCCAGAGCCGCCTCGACAAGGATTTCACCGTCGAGGCCGAGCCGGACGACAACGGACTGGCCGTGCTCCGGCTCTACCCCAAAGATCCTTCTCCGCAGCTTGTGGAGGCGCTCCTCTGGGTGGACAAGGGCACGAAGTTGATCAAGAAGGCGCAGATTCTGGACTTCTACGGCAATACCAATGAAGTGGCCCTGACCTCGCTGACGCCCGACGCGTCCATCAAGGCCGGAACCTTCCAGTTCACGCCTCCTCAGGGCATCACCGTGGAGAACCTGATGAATCAGGACGCTCCCGAACGCCCGCTGCTGCAATAACGCCCTAGCCCTGCGAGGTGTCCATGTCCATCGGCTCCCGGACGCATGAAGAATTCATGGAAGAGGCCCGTGCCTTTCACGGGTATCCCGCTCCCGGCCTGATCATCGGCGGCTACATGGTGGAGCTTGCCAAGCGCCACATGCCGGACGGCGTCCTGTACGACGCCGTCAGTGAAACGGCCCACTGCCTTCCCGACGCCGTGCAGCTGCTTACGCCGTGCACGTTCGGCAACGGCTGGCTCCGCGTCCTGCCCTTCGGCATTTACGCGGTGACCCTGTACGACAAGGCTACCGGAGAAGGCGTCCGCGTCGAGCTCGACAACGACAAGCTGGAGCCCTACGACGCCATCCGCAGCTGGTTCCTCAAGGAGCGCCCCAAGAAGGAGCAGGATACCGAACGGCTGCAGGCCCAGATCAAGGAAGCGGGCGAGTCGATCCTCTCGTTCCGCAAGGTCCGCATCCGTCAGGACATGCTCGGGCACCGTTCGTTCGGGGCGATCACCCGCTGCCCGCTCTGCGGCTCCCACTACCCCGCCTCCTACGGCGGGATCTGCCGCTCCTGTCAGGGACAATCCCCGTATGAGGACGGCCCAGGCTTCGCCCTGTCGCAGCAGCCCCGTATGCCCGCTCCCGTCCCGATCCCGGTCGAGGAGGCGGTCGGCAAGCACGCCCTGCACGACATGACGCAGATCATCCCGGGCAAGGAAAAGGGTGCCGCGTTCGTCGCCGGGCAGGAGCTTTCCGCCGGAGACATCTGCCGCCTCCAGCAAATGGGCAAAAACCGCGTCTACGTTCAGGAAAACACGCCGCATCCCGAGGGCTGGGTGCATGAGGACGACGCCGCCCGCGGCTTTGCCCGGCTCATGCCCGGCGACGGCGTGGAAGTGGAAGCCGCCCCGCGCGAAGGCAAGGTCAACTTCCGGGCCACGCGCGACGGGATGCTGCTGGTGGACACGGAGCGCCTTGAGCGCTTCAATCTCGTGCCCGACGTGATGTGCTGTACGCGCCACAACTACAGCGTGCTCACCGCGGGGACGCGGCTTGCAGGAAGCCGGGCCATCCCGCTGTTCCTGTCCCGCCCCGGGTTCCTCAAGGCGCTTTCCGTTTTGGAAGACGGCCCGCTGTTCAAAGTCGTGCCCATGCGCAAGGCCAAAATCGGCATCCTCGTGACCGGAACCGAAGTGTTTCAGGGGCTGATCGAGGACCGTTTCGCACCCATCATCACCCAGAAAGCGCAGCAGCACCACTGCGAGGTGGTCAAGACGCTCTTTGCCCCGGATGACGCGGATCTCATCGTTCGGGGCGTGCGCGACCTGCTTGACGCCGGGACGGACTTCATCGTCACCACGGCGGGCATGTCCGTCGATCCCGACGACCTCACCCGCAAGGGCCTCACCGAGGCGGGGCTTACGGACACCCTCTACGGCGTGCCCGCGCTGCCCGGGACCATGACCCTCATCGGCCGCATCGGCGGCGCGCAGATCATCGGCGTGCCCGCGTGTGCGCTGTTCTTCAAGACCACCGTTTTCGACATCATCCTGCCCCGTATGCTCGCCGGTGTGCCCATCACCCGCCTCGATCTCGCCAAGATCGGCAACGGCGGCCTGTGCATGGAATGCAAAGTCTGCACGTTCCCCAAGTGCCCCTTCGGGAAAGTCTGATACACGGCCCAAAAGTATGAAGGGAAGCCTTTCTTCGGAAAGCGCTTCCCTTTTTTATGCGAACAGAGCGTCGGCGTTGCTGCAATAGCGGTCCAGAGCCGCGTCGCCGAGTTCCGCCTTTTCCTGGAGGTGCATCATGGCGTCGCCCGGATCGTACAGCGGGTAATCGCTGCCGAACAAGATGCGATCCTGCGGATGCTTGCGGAGGATGGCCTTGAGAAGATCGGGCTGGATGAACGGGGTACAGCTTGAAGTATCCAGCCACACGTCGCGCCCCACGAGCGCCTTGAGGGAGTGTTCCCACTGATGATACCCGCCGAGATGCCCGGCGATGCAACGGAGGCGCGGGAAACGATCCAACAGCGCCGCCAGCTTGTACGGGCAGGAAGGATTCTTTTCCGGCGGTACGCTGTCCCCGATATGGAACAGGAAGATGAAATCGTCCTGTGCGGCCTCGAGCATGGGCAGGAGCCGGGGATCGTCCAGCCAGAAATGCTGGAAATCGGGATGGAGCTTGAGCCCGCGTATGCCCGCCGCCTTCAGGCGTTCCAGCTGGCTCTCCCACGCTTCGTAACCGGGGTGCAGAGTGCCGAAAGCCGTCACTTCGGGGTGATCGCGCTGGAGCGTGACGGCGTAGTCGTTGGCCGGGACGACCTGCCCCGGCGTGGTGGCCGCGCACAGCACCACACAGCGGCCTATGCCGGAACGCTTTTCCCGCAGCAGCAGATCGGCGATGGTCCCTTCGCCCACACAGTCGAGCTGATAGGCTTCGTTAAGATGTTCCACCGCATGGCGGGCGATTTTCGGGTGAAAAGCGTGCGTATGAATGTCTGTAAACATGATCCTGTCCGAAGGCTGATTCAGGGAAAAAGGCCCGCGTTCTTTCGCGGGCGCAGTTCCTGAACATACGTTCGGCGCGGCCCGTTGTCCACAGGCCGCGCCGGACGGCCTATATCCCGAACAGCCGTTTCACCGCGCCAAGCTGCGTATCGTCGAGCGCGCCGCCGTATCCCCGGGAAACGGGCTCCAGCCCGCCGAACTTGGCGGCGACGGCGGCCTTGATGGTCGTCACGAAGTCGTCGCCTATCGTATAGATGGACGAAAGCCGCCCGATTTCCCTGTGCGCCGCGCACAGATCCTCGAACTGCCCCGAACGGAACGCCGTTTTCGCCTGCGTAAACAACTCGGGGACCACGTTGTTCAGCCCGGACAGCACGCCGTCCCCGCCGTTCATCAGGTTGGGGATGAAATACTCGTCGAACCCGCACAGCACCGAAAAATCCTCGCGCACCTCGGCCGCGGCCCGCACGATGGCCCGCGTATGCGAGGCGCAGTCCACCGTATCCTTCACCCCCATGAACCGGGGGAACCGGGCGGCGAGCTTGGCGATCAGGGCCGCGTCCACGTCGTACCCCGTGCGCGCCGGGAAATTGTAGATGAGCCACTCACCCTCGAAACGCCCGCCCAACGTATCGAAATACGCCTCAAGCTGGCGCGGGGTCTGGGCGAAATAGTAGTGCGGCAAGGCCATGACCGCTTCATAGCCTTCCGAATAGGCGGCATCCGCCAGACGCGTCATGTCTTCCATGCAGGTGCCGGACACGTTGGCGATCAGCGGCAAGTGGGTCATGGTCCGCGCCGCATGGATCAGGCTGACCCGCTCGTCCATGCTCAGGGCCGTGAACTCCCCGATGCTCCCCATCAGCAGGACGCCGTCGGTCCCGGCTTCCGACAGCCGGGAAAAATGCTTTTCCAGCGCGGCAAGATCAAGCTTCCCGTCCGCGTCAAACGGCGTGATCGAAGGGCACCACGCTCCCGTATATTTTTTCTTGTTTTCCGGCATGATTCACTCCTTTGACCGCACTGTTGCACGAAGAGGGTGTTTCCAAAGCTTTCGGCTGATGGGGAGCGAGCGGCCGCGCAATCCCCCCATGCATGGGACGGCGCGGCGCGTCCGCGAAAACGGACAACTCCCCATCAGGCGAAAGCCTTGGAAACGGGAGGGGGAAGTCCCCTCCTCCCTGTTATTCCTTCACCAGCCGCCCATATGCCGCACCGTACAGGACGACGCAGACGAAGCAGCACAGCGGCAGGAGAAACGCCGCCGCGGTGTGCGTGTAGTCCGCGATCAGCCCCATAAAATACGGCATGATCGCCCCGCCCACGATAGCCATGATCATGTACGAGCCGCCGAGCTTCTTGCGGGTCCCGAGGTTCTTGGTCCCCATTGCAAAAATGGTCGGGAACATGATGGAAATGAAGAAGAACACCGCGATGAGCGCGATGACCGACACGTATTCGACGGCCGTGAACACCACCCCCGTCAGGATCACACATACGGCGCCGTACGCCGCAAGCAGTTTCGCGGGCGCGATCTTGGTCATGATGCCCGTACTCACGAAACGGCCTATCAACAGGCAGAGCATGGCGATGGACAGGAAGAACGCGCCTTGCTGCGCCGTGCCGCCGGGCCAGCATTCGATGTACAGGTTGATGAAGAACGCCCCGATGCCGACCTGCGCCGCCACATAGAGGAACTGCGCCGCCACCCCGGCGACGAATTCCTTATGGGCCAGCAGGGAATGTTTCATCATGGCCGCCTCGTCCGCCTCCTCGCTGCTCCGCAAATCGGGCAGTTCGGCCTTGGCGAACAAAATGACCAGCAGGATCACCACGCAGGCGATGCCCACATAGGTCATCCTGACGGCATCAAGCCCGCCTCCGCCGCTGGCCTCGTCGCCGCCGAAGAACAGCAGCCCCCCGAGCAGCGGCCCGGTGAATTGCCCAAGCCCGTTAAAGGACTGGGAAAGGTTCAGGCGGGTTTCGGCGGTTTCCGTGGAACCGAGCGCCGAGGAGTAGGAGTTGGCCGCCGTTTCCAGACATCCGAGCCCGAGCGCGATGACGAACAGGGCGAACAGGAAGAACGTGAAGCTTGCGACGCCCGCCGCCGGGACGAACAGCAAGGCCCCGATCGCGTACAGGCTCAGGCCGCACAGGATGCCCGCCTTGTAGCCTTTCCATTCCATGAACAGGCCGGCGGGGATCGCCACGACGAAATAGGCCCCGAAATACGCGGCCTGAATGAGCCCGGACTGGGCCTTGGACACGTTGAGCGTCACCTGAAAATGCTTGTTCAGCACGTCGATGAGCCCGTAGGACAGGCCCCACATGAAAAACAGCGTGGTGACGAGGATAAACGCCTTGCGGTATTGCGGACTGGTTATCTGGCTCACGGCGCACCTCCCTCAGCGGGCCGTCAAGGTACGGTCGAGATGCGTGTAGCCGCCGTCCACCACGACCCACTGGCCCGTGGTATGCGACGACAGCGGCGAAAGCAGGAACACCGCCATATCCGCCAGTTCCTCCACCGTGGTCATCCGGTGCCCCAAGGGGATGTTGCGGACAATGGTTTCCAGCTTTTCCGCCGGGCGGGGGAATGTGTTCACCCACCGTTCATAGAGCGGGGTCCAGACCTCGGCGGGGACCACGGCGTTCACCCGGATGCCGTCCTTGAGATAGGATGCGGCCCACTCGCGCGTCAGGGACAAAATGCCCCCCTTGGCGGCGGTGTAGCCGCTGGTCCCGCCCTGCCCCGTGAGCGCGGTCTTGGAGCTGACGTTGAGGATGCTCCCCTTGCTCTTTTTCAATTCCCCGATGCAGTAGTGCGCCATCGTGTAGTAATGGACGAGGTTGCGCTCAAGCGAAACCCGGAATGCCTCCACCCCGGTTTCGAGGCTGACGTTGTCGTTGCCCCCGGCGCAATTGATCAGGCCGTCGATGCGCCCGTACATGGACACGGCTTCCTGAACGGCGTCCGCGCAGGCTTGCTCATCGGTCAATTCGATTTGGATGAAATGCATGAGCGGCTGGAGCGCCCGCACTTCGGCCCGGAAACTCTTTTGCAGCTGGCTGCGCCCCAGAATCACCGGAATCGCGCCCTCACGGGCCAGCGCAACGGATATGCCGCCGCCGATGCCGGAACCGCCGCCGGTCACGAGATACACTTTGTCCTTTATCCGCAAATCCATGACATGCTCCTGCGTTTAGAGATTGCCGATGCCGTACACGCGGCAGGCGTTGCCGCCCCATACGGCATCCCGCTCCGCCTCGGAGAGGGACGCCGTGGCCTTCCCGGCCAGCCCGCACACCTGATCGTACGTTCCGGACAACAGGCAAACGGGCCAGTCCGAACCGAACAGCAGCCGGGAGGGCCCGAAACATTCCAGAGCCGCGTCGAGGTATGGGAGCAAATCCCGCTCGTCCCAGCCGTGCCAATGGGCTTCGGTGATCAGCCCGGACAGCTTGCAGCTCACATGCTCCTGCGCCGCGAGCGGGGCGATGCGCCTGGCCCACTCCGCCGCGCGCTCATGCCGGACGTCCGGCTTGCCGAGGTGATCCAGCACGAGCGGCCCCAGATCGTGCCGCCCGCAGAAGGCAATGGCGGCGGGCAGATCTTTCGCGTGGATCAGGACCTCGTAGACCTTGCCCCCCCGCTGGAGCGTTTCCACGCCACGGTTGAACCGCCCATCTTCCAGAAACGCCGAAGGAGACGGCTCGTCCTGCACCTGGTGGCGGTATCCCTTGAGCACGGCGGACGAAGCCCGCGCCTCAAGCCGGGATTCCAGATCGCCGGCCCGCAGATCGATCCAGCCCACGACCCCCAGAATCCACGGATTCGACGACGCCAGCCCGAGCAGGAAGTCCGTCTCCGCCTCCGAAGCCCGGGCCTGCACCGCCACCGAACCGCCGATGTGCCGGATGTCCAGTTCAAACCGCAGCTCGGCGGGCAGGAAGTCCCGTTTCAGGACGGCCATATCATCGCCGATCCAGCCGTATGCGGCCGGATCGAACCGCCAGAAATGCTGATGCGCGTCCACGCGCCATACCGTACTCATCGTCTTCCTCCTTCACAGGCCCCAGCGAAGCAGCCTTGTATGGGATCCCGGCCCCGTTTCATGCGGCGGCCCCCGCCAACGGCAACGGCCTCAAAGAAGAGGGAACTCTTTCCGGAAGAGAGAGGCCCGTGTGGAGCTCCCGTTCTCCGGAAGGCATCCCTTCCCCAGCCTTTCCGCCCGCTACAGCGACACTTCGCGCTTCCAGAACAGGAAATCATGCTGCCCGAGCCGATCGGCCTTGGTGGAGTACCGCCCGCTGGCGGTGTCGAGCACCTTTTCGAGCAACCGGTCGGCCGCCGCCGCAATGGGTTCCCCGTCAATGATCGGGCCGCAGTCAAAATCGATCAGGTCGCTGAGCCGTTCCGCCACCGCCGTATTGGTCGCCACCTTGATCACGGGCACGATGGGATTTCCAGTGGGCGTCCCCAAGCCGGTGGAGAACAACACCACGTTTACACCCGCGGCCACGAGCCCGGTCACGGCTTCCACGTCGTTGCCCGGCGTACAGACGAGGGACAGCCCGGCGTCCGGCATGGGTTCCGCGTAATCGAGCACGGCGCTGATCGGGGCCTTGCCGCCCTTCTTCGCCGCGCCAGCCGATTTGATGGCATCGGTGATCAGCCCGTCGTGGATGTTCCCGGGGCTGGGGTTGTCGGAGATGGAAGCCCCGCAAGCGTTGGCGGCGGCCTCATAGCGGCGCATCAGCTCAAGGAAGCGCGCCTTGTCTTCCTTGCGGATGCAGCGGGAAATCATGTTGGCTTCCACGCCGCACAGCTCGGGGAATTCCGCCAGAGCGGACCCGCCGCCGAGCGTCACCACGCGATCCGAGACTTCGCCGATGGCGGGGTTGGCCGAAATGCCGGAAAAGCCGTCCGAGCCGCCGCACTTCACCCCAAGCTTGAGTTTCGAGAGCGGCACGGGGCGGCGCTCCACCAGATCGGCGCTCTTGAAATGCGCCAGCGTTTTGCGGACCGCCTCTTCCATCATCTTGACTTCGCTGGACCAATCCTGTTGCCGCAGCAGGATGCAGGGCTTGTCGAAACCAAGGTTCCGCTCCCGCAGCGCCTCCTGAAACAGCCCGATCTGCGCCTTCTCGCAGCCAAGGCTGAACACGGTGAGCCCCGCCACGTTGGGATGGTCCGCGTAGGCGGCCAGCATCCGGCATAGGGTCCACGCATCCTGAGCCGTGCCGCCGCACCCGCCGTTATGGGTGATGGCCCGGATGCCGTCGATATGCGGGAAAGGCCGGGGTGCGGGCGCGCAGCCCGTGCCGCCCACCAGCGACCGCGCGAAGTCCGCCAGATGGTCCCCCGCGTACCCGAGCGTCCGTTCCAGCGCGTCGCGCAGCTTCAGAGCGTTGCGGTTTTCACAGAACACCAGCGGGATGATGAGCCAATAGTTCGCGGTCCCCACGCGCCCGTCGGGGCGGATCACGCCGTCGAACGTGCGGTTCGCCCAGCGGGAGACGTCCGGGGCCTTCCACATGTACGGAACGGCGTCGCTCAGGTCGACTTCCGCCGCGTAGTGGACCACGTTGTCCACGGTGATGCGCTCGCCGGACTGGAGCGGGGCGACGGCCTTGCCCACGGGCACGCCGTACAGCGTAACGATGCCTCCCACAGGCACGGGTTCCCGGGTAAACTTATGCTTGGCGGGGACATCCGTAACCAACTGGATACGTTGTCCCTCGTTTTCGATGATGTCGCCTTGAGCCAGATCGCGCAGAGCCACAATCAGATTGTCTTTCGGATCGATACGGAGGATTTTCTGCATAGCCGAATCCTTTGGACGGAGACCCCGTCCGGCATGGCCCACGGACATTCCGCGCGGCGCGCACAAAAAAAAGGAAAGCCGAACGGTACGCCCGACTTTCCATTTATAATTTGCTGAAATAAAAGATAAATGATTATATGAACGCGCTAACGCGCCGCGCGCTGAGAAACATCCCCGCGCCGAAGGGCCGGGAAACGGCCGCCTCCCTTGGGGGAGAAAACGCGGGGCAGGGTTTTACAGGGAACAGCTCCCGCCGCCCGTGGTGAAGATGGACAGAGGCCTTTCCGTATAGATACGGAAACTGCCCGTAGGATCATAGTCGATGAACACCGCGCCCACCTGATCCATCAGCGCCTTTTCCATGCAAAAATGAAATTCCCCGACATCCTCGGTCACGTCGCCTTCTTCCGGCTCATCCAGAGCCAGTTCAAAGTTGGTGCTGTGTCAGCCGCTGGAACCCTTTTCGATGCGGATCGTACGAGCCGCGTTACGCCCCCGGAACGTCCGCAGATCGTCGAGGACAGAATCGGATAGAGTGATCATAAGTATCGCCTCACTGTTGGATTGATGCCGGAACGGCCCGGCGGGGCCCTTCCGGTTTCGCCGCCAGCATATACGGAATGCGTCCCGTTGGAAAGAAGCGGACTGAGGGCAGGGCCCCCGCCTCGGCAGCCGGGCGAAAGCCGGAAGAAATGTTTCTTCACCCTACCCGGCCCTTTTTCAGCAAAATACGGTGTCCCCCTTCCCGCCGACGCAGGTTCCGGCTTTGCCCATCTCCGCGAACGGCTCCACGGGCACGTTGCGCCGCCCACATCCGCCCATGCGCAACAAGGCGACGCGCACGCCCTCCGCCTCCCCTTCCGTAATGTCTCTAGGAGACTTCACCTCCGCTCTGGGATACCATCATCCAAGAAGAACCGGATCAGGAGGACGGCAATGAAACAACACGCCATAACGCTGGCACACGGCACCTATAAGGAATTGAAAGACACGGAAGGCGCCAAGGGAACGGAAGACAAGCTGCTCTGGCTGGACATTCAGGGAACCAGCGAGGAGCTGACCCATTTTCTCAAGGAGCGGCAAATCCCGCCGTTCCTGAGGCGGCGCGTCCTGTCTTCGCAACGGTTCCCGTCGGTGTTTTCAGGGAACGACTATGTGCTCCTCAGCGTCCCGGCCCGCAAAACATGGGTGCAGAAACGGTCCGTCTCCATCACGTTCATCCTGTTCGCGCAGGAGGTCATCACCCTCTGCCGTGACGAAGGCTACAATTTCGACGGGGAACGCAAACAGCTCGCGGAAGGCGACACCGCCAGCATCCGCTCCGCCTCGGACCTGCTCATCGCCCTGCTCGACAGCCTCGTGGAAACGAATATCTGCAACTTCATCGAAGCCCGCTCCCAGACCGAGAACCTTTCACTGCATGTGGACAACGCCTCGGGCAAAATCTCCGAGCAGACCATCCTCGACACCCGCCGCCAGATCAACCACCTCGTCAACCAGTTCGAGGATTTCTTCTATGGCCTTGCCGATCTGCACGCGCTCACGCCCCACGCCATGCTCTCCGACGCCGTGCGCGAAAAGCTCCGGGACATCCGGGACGCCCAGAACCACCTCGCCAAGAATGCGCTCCGGCTGGTGACCCGGCTTTCCGAGCTGCTCCAGCACTGCCAGTTCGTACTCCAGCAGCAAACCGACCAACGCCTGCGCCAGCTCACGGTCCTCTCCGCGATCTTCATGCCGCTCACGCTGATCACCGGCGTTTATGGGATGAATTTCGCCTATATGCCCGAAACGGGCTGGCGATACGGCTATTATGCAACGCTGGCGGGCATGGTCTGGCTCGCCATTTTCCTGTGGATTACCCTCAAACGGAAAGGCTGGTTCCGGTAAGGCCCGCTGGCGGAATCCGCCCTCGGAGCCGCCTCCGCCTGACGCGGGATATTGCGGAAATCAACGTGAAGCAAAGGCCAGCATGAGCGCAAGCCCCAGAAAGATGCATCCGGCAATACGGTTCATAAGCATTTGCGCGCGATCGGAACGGTTGAACCATGTCGCCATCCTGCCCCCGAGCGCGGCGATGGCCGTAAAGACGATGAGGCAGGCCAGCTCATACAGGCCGCCGAGCGACAGGATCTGGAGCGTCGGGTGGCCCCGTTCCGGCTCCACGAACTGCGGCAGCACCGCAAGGCAGAACAGCGTCACCTTGGGGTTGGTGATGTTGGAGAGGACCCCCCGCCGATAGAGCGTGCCGTATCCGGGGAACAAAGACTGTGTGAGGAAGGCCCGGAACACCCCGGACCGGAAGGATTGCCAGGCGAGGTACAACAGGTAGACCGCGCCGAGGAACTTCAACGCCGTGAACGCGGCCTCCGAGGTCTGGAACAGGACGGCCACGCCGAGCGCGACGGCCAGCGTGTGCCCGAGCAGCCCGGTCATAAGGCCAAGCGTCGTGAGCACACCGGCCCGCATCCCGTACAATGAGGACTGCGTCAGCACGATGATGACGTCCGGCCCCGGCGTCATAGCCATCAGCAGTGATGCCACAAAAAACGCACACGTCGTTTCGAAAGAAAGCATACGACCTCCGCAGGCGTTGCTCTACCGGAAAGCACCGGGAGATTCAATCCGGAGAGGACGCGGAAAACGGGACAGCACCGGACAAGAGGACATGCCCGAAGGCCGCCTTTTCCGCAAGCGCCTTGCCGACGGCACCAATGCCGCGTAGTGTATGCCCAGACCGGACAACGGACGCCCGGCGAACAAGGGAGACCCTCCATGCTCGGGCTCATGCACGATCATCCGTATGTGTTTACGCCGACCATCGCCAAGATCATGCTCCCCGTATGGGTATGCCTTCTTGTGTCCACCGTGCGGGCCATTCGCCGCGACATGAAAAAGGAAAAAGCCGGAGACCTTTCCAAGGAAGAAACCGACGAACGGATGGGAATCAACGCCCTTGTCCTGTTTTTCAGCTTCGCCTTCACCGTGGGATGCCTCGCCGCCCTGACCTCCTTCTGATCCCGCCTCTTCCGCAGGAGGCACACTCCGAGACATCCAACCCCGGACATGAGGGCCTTTCCCGGCCCCGTCCGTTACGGCATCAGGAAATCACGTTCGAAAACGTCCGGAGGCACGGGCTTCCCGAACAAGAACCCCTGTATGAAATCAAGCCCCATCGACCGCACGCGGTCGAATTCCTCCTCGCGCTCGACGCCCTCCAGACAGACCTTGATGTTCACGTCATGACAGAGCGCCACCACAAAATGGATGAACGTGGCGTCGAACTGGCTGGTCAGGATGTCGCGGACAAAAGTCCTGTCGATCTTGACCACATCCGCAGGGGAATTCTTGAGCATGCCGAGCGAAGAATAGCCCGTGCCGAAATCATCCATGGCTATACGGATGCCGAGGTTTCGGATGCTCTCGAACACAGCCCTGATACGGGCATTTTCACGGATCATGCAGCTTTCCGTAAATTCAACCGTCAGATTCGCGGGGGACAGATCCAGCCGCTCCAACGTGTTGTTGATAAACGGAACCATGCTGTTTGAAACGACTTGCAAGTATGAAAGATTGATACTGATTTTAAAATCAGGGCGGCTTTTCGTCCATGCCTTGCACTGTGCTGCGGCCTCCCGGAATACCCACCTGCCGAAGGGGATGATGAGTCCGCTCTGCTCCAACAGGGGGATAAACTCGCCGGGGGACACGGGGCCGTACTTCGTACACGTCCAGCGGGCCAGCGCTTCCGCGCCCACCACATGCCGCGTATCCACGGCTATCTGCGGCTGATAGACAAGCTCAAACCCTTCGAACTGCCGCTCGATGCTCTCGCGCAGCAATTCCACCAACTCCAGCGAACGCATTTCCTGTTCGAGGATGGCGCGGCTGAAAAAGACGATCCGGTTTCTGCCGAGCTTTTTGGCGTACTTCAGCGAATGGCTGGCATACTCCGACAATTCCGTATAGCCTGAGGCGTCCTCGGGATAGCTCGCGCTGCCCGCCGAGATGGTGCAAAAATACTTCTTGCCGTCGTATTCCTGCTGGGAACGGAAGCTTTCCGAAAGGGAGCGGTACAGCTCCATCATTTCAAACCGTTCCCCACTCACCGTGATGCCGAATTCGTCACCGTCCAAGCGGTATACCGAAGCCGAAAGCGGGAGCATCCCCTGAATCCGCTGGCCGATCACGCGCAGGATCTCATCCCCGAAGCTTTTGCCATACAATTCGTTGATATGCTTGAAGCCATCCAGACCGAGGACGAGCAGATGCAGGGGATGCTCGGGCCGCTTCTCCAGCATGGACTCGATGTCCTCTTCGAATTTCAGCTTGTTGAACAGCCCGGTCACGTGATCGATTTTGTTTTTCTGGCCCAGATTGGTGATGAACCCGGCGAACAGGCTCGGCTCGCCGTCCCCATCGCGCTCCAGATAGCCCCGGCAGCGGACCCAGATCCACTCGCCCTTACGGTTTTTTGCCCGGTACTCAACGCAATGGAAGTCGGACCGCCCGTCAGCGATGATCTGATTGGCCTCCATGAAAGCGGCCTTGTCGTCCGGGTGTACCTTGCTTCCCCAAACGGCGGCGGCATTTTCCACGATGGACTGCGGGAGGCCGAACTCCTCCACCATCGACGGCGAGTAACGGAATATTCCGGTCTTCATGTTGGAAACAAAGATATAAGAATCGGTGCTTTTCACCAGCGCATTGTACAGGCGCAGCGAATCGTACTCGAGAGCTTCTGGGGGGATATCCCCAACCCCTTGTTTCTCTTGAAGCAGCCGTTCCGCTTTGCGGATATGGGCGCGTTTCTTTTGCTCATACATGCTTTCGTCGGCTTTTGAGAGTACCTCGGTCACCGTCATCCCGCACCCCGGCATCACCTTGAAACAGCCGAAACTGAACTCCAGCGAATAGGGGAGGCCAAGCTGTTCCCGCCGTGCCTTCAGCCGTTCCAGCACGCCCGCCACCAGCCCATCCACGGCGTGGCGGTTGGTATTGTGGAACAGGACGACGAACTCGTCCCCGCTGAGCCGGAAGCACATGTCCGGCGCGTGCAAGCTCCGCTGCATCTCCTGCGCGATGGTGCGCAATGCACGGTCGCCTTCCCCATGGCCGTATACATCATTGACTTCCTTGAGCCTGTCCAAATCGAACATCCCCACGATCAAGGAAGATTCTTCCCTGTCGAGGCGTACCAGCGCGTCGGCAAGCGCGGCCTTCCCCGCCCTGCGGTTCAAAAGCCCGGTCAGTTCGTCGTAGTTCGCCTCCTTGTGCAGGCGGAGGGAATCCGTAATATCCACAGACTGCTGCAAGTGTACGAGGGAACCGTCCGTCCAGCGCATCAGGCTGTCGCTGTTGTCATAGATCCGCCACGTCAGCGTGTTCCGCTCCTCCCACCGAAAGACCTGATTCTGATTCGCGTCGGCCATGAGCCTGTCCACAGGGCAGAACGGGCAGCGCCCGTTCATCCCGGATTGCAGCACCTGCCAGCAGATCTTCCCCTCGGGATGTTCCAGCTTGAAAACATCCTTCATGAATTTATTCATATACAGGATGGCGTCCGTGTGGGGATCGGTGACGTACAAACCGACTTTCACCTGATCCATCGCCGCGTTGAGCACGCCGATATGAAACGATTGCTGTTCGCAATGTGCTTTTCCCGCGAAGAAAAACCCGAGCATGGCGCACACAAGCCGTAAAAAATCCCGCTCCCGATCCGGCCACTCCGTTTCTCCGGACTCCCTGCCGACAAACAGCAAGCCGAGCGCATCGGCGTCGCAAGCAATGGGCAGCGCCAGCCAGTTGAGCTTTCCGGCCGTTTCCTCCGGGAACAACGCGGCGAGCGCCTCCTCCGAAAACGGGGTATCAAACGCCTTGGGGAACTCTTTTCCATTAAAGGCACGGAGCATCAGCGCTTCGGGCAGATGCGGCGTCCCGCTCCAGCACGCCGTCTCGCACACGCCTTTTTTCCCTTCCATGCGGACGATCGCCAGCGCATCCAAGGGCAGGATGCCGCCGAGCGCCCGGACAAAAAAAGGCAACAGTTCCTGAAGGGGATTGCCGTACTGGAAAAACGGCTTGGCGCTCTCCAGAAATGCGAATACGGCTGTACACATCTGTTCCATGCTCTATACCTTGTTGTTGTCTTCTCGATGCAGCGGCCAGCTTCCCTCCCCTGAGAAATCGGCACGCTCATCCGACGGGGCTCCGCGCTGATACGGGTTCCTTACGCCGTTATTCTACGTGTTCAAAAATCATTAGTCTAGACGGAAAAGTTGTTTTGTTACGATATGTCATGGGCGCCATACAAAAAACTTCCGGATGCCGCCTTTCCCCGCAACACGGACACCACCCTCCCCTTGCATGTCATCCCTCCGGAGGAAGCGTTGCCCGGAAAACCGTTGAGGATGGCATCGTTGCTACATGGAGACACAAGAACTGTTCGTATCAACCTTCCTAACAGCCCAATATCTCTTTATTTTTACAAAGAAAAACGGAGCGCCGCAAACAGAGGCAGCGGAGGGGAACTGAAAGGAGGCTGTCGGTCTTTTTTTCATGCAAAAGAACGGCATGGAACCCATCCAGCAATGTAAATGCATTTTGCAATCCATACAATGCGTAATGTGTATGAATGTCGACATCCAATAGCCAACGCAGCACAAACGCTGTAAGTCCAATAAAGGGACACCCTCCGGAGAATCCGTACCTGATTTTCACCGCACGGAAAAAAGAAACAGGCATTTTGATGCCGTATTCGTATCTTTTTCGTACATTACGAGAACATTTTTTCTTTTTTGCAATACGCTGTCTACCTGAAGCATTGTTTCCGTGCTTTTTTCGTATTCAAAACGCTAAAAAACTTTTTTATAACGTTTTCGAAATATCAGAAACCGTTTCTTTGAGAATCCGCCTGTAAGCAACCCACAATTTGTGCGATCCGATGAGAAAACATCCCTTTCCCGTGAGAAAGGCGCTTCAACATCTCATTGACAATCATTCCTGACGAGATTACCGATTGTTCCAAACAGTACAAAGTCGGCAGACACAAGAACACGGGATACGGAATATGTACGCCAGCCAAAGAAACAGCCTCTCACCCACATGGCACATGCTGCTCATGGGTCTGATGAGTGTTATCCTGTTCTTTGGCGGATTGCTTACGTCCAATGATCGCCTCGTGCCCATCGTCGACAACCTCCCCAACGAAGGCTTGTTGCGTCCCACGTCATTGCTGCCGTGGGAGTCCGTTGAGCTGTCCGAAACGCGCCTCTTGTTCCGGCACGAGGAAATGCAGGAGGTCAAGAGCCCGCAGCGCCTGAACCAGCCCACACAGCACAACCTTCTGGCGCGCCATCACGGTTTCCAGCCGTTCGCGTCGGCCTTGCCCACGCCCGCCTTTGCCGAACGGATTCTCCCCGCCTACGAAAAGGCCTTCCTCCCCTATGCGGGATGGGACGGCCCCGTCTCCTTCGCCCTGCCCCCTCCCCTGCTCGCCTGACCGCGACGCGACGCCTCCCAGACCGGCCGATCTTCCCGCCGTCCCGTGCTGACGGGCGAGCTCCTCTGAAAGGGAGTTTCTCCCCGCCTGCGCCCCAAAAGAGGCAGCAGGCTCCGGCGAAACGACGACGGAGAGGCGGCTCCACGCCCCCGGTTTGCCCGACGCCGCGCCTATGCGCCCTCTGACTGTTTGATCCTGCAAACAGGTCTCCGGGTGCGGACAGCGCTCGCGGAGCTTTTCCCACAACAAAAGACAACACCGATCCATATGCCGCGGGCGAGGGGCCCGCGGGACGCATCCCGACGGATGCAACAGGGGAACCGTTTCCCTTGAATTCATATATGAGGACCGCTCCTGAGCGATGCCGGACGGCACACGGGAGAGGGGTTAGAGGATACGATCGCGGCGGACGCCCGATCGCCGTATGTGCCACCTTCACCAACAGAGGTTTCGTATGAACGCTCTTACGGTGGTTTTCGCAGCCTTGTGTATCTTTGCGATAGGGTATCGTTTTTACGGCCTGTTCATTGCAAACAAGGTGCTGAACCTGAATGACGCCCGTGTGACGCCGGCCGTCAAGTACTCCGACGGCCACGACTATGTGGATACCAACAAGTACGTGCTCTTCGGGCACCATTTCGCCGCCATAGCCGCCGCCGGCCCCCTGCTCGGACCCGTGCTGGCCGCCCAGTTCGGCTACATGCCCGGCCTGCTCTGGATTCTCATCGGCTGCGTGCTCGCGGGCGGCGTGCACGATATGGTCGTGCTGTTCGCCTCGGTGCGGCACCGGGGGCAGAGCCTCGCCTACATCGCCTCACAGGAAATCGACAAGACGACCGGCTCCGTAGCGGCGTGGGCCGTGCTTGCCATCCTCCTGCTGACGCTGGCGGGCCTGTCCATCGCCGTGGTCAACGCCATGCACAACAGCCTGTGGTCCACCTACACCGTGGCCGCGACCATCCCGATCGCCATCATCATGGGCCTGTACATGCAGATCTGGCGCAAGGGCGATGTGCTCGGCGCCTCCATCATCGGCGTGGTCCTGCTTGCCCTGTGCATCCTGACCGGGCCTTATGTCGCCGCTCATCCTGAAACATTCGGCTGGCTCGACATCGACAAGAAGCCCATGTCCATCCTGATCCCGGTGTACGGCTTCGCCGCGTCGGTCCTGCCCGTGTGGATGCTGCTCCTGCCGCGCGACTACCTGTCCACCTTCCTGAAGATCGGCACCATCGGCGCGCTGGCCCTCGGCATCGTGTTCGTCATGCCCGACTTCAACATGCCCGCGTTCACCGAATTCACCAAGGGCGGCGGCCCCATCGTCGGCGGCCCGGTGATTCCGTTCATCTTCATTACCATCGCCTGCGGTGCGCTCTCCGGCTTCCACGCCACCATCGGCACGGGCACCACGCCCAAGATGATCGGCAAGGAACGCGACGTGCTGTTCGTCGGTTACGGCGCCATGCTCGTTGAAGGCTTCGTGGCCATCATGGCCCTGATCGCCGCCTGCGTGCTCGTGCCCGCCGACTACTTCGCCATCAACGCCCCGGCCGACAAGTTCGCGGCGCTCGGCATGTCCGTCGTCGACCTGCCCACGCTGGAAAAGGAGGTGGCCGAAAGCCTGATGCACCGCCCCGGCGGTTCCGTGTCCCTCGCCGTGGGCATGGCCCACATCTTCGGCCAGATCCCGTGGATGTCCCACCTCATGAGCTACTGGTACCACTTCGCCATCATGTTTGAAGCGGTATTCATCCTGACCGCCGTGGACGCCGGCACCCGCGTTGGCCGTTTCTTCCTGCAGGAAATGATCGGCAAGGTCATCCCCAAGTTCGGCGACAAGAACTGGTGGCCCGGCATCGTCGTGACCAGCTTCCTGTTCACGGGCGCGTGGGGCTATCTCGTCTACACCGGCGACATTTCCAGCATCTGGCCCCTGTTCGGCATCAGCAACCAGCTCCTCGCCTCGGTGACGCTGCTCATCGGCACGACCATGCTGCTGCGCATGAACAAGACCAAGTACGCGTGGATCACCGCCGCCCCCGGCATCTTCATGACCTTCATCACCTTCTGGGCGGGCATCTGGCTGATCATGTACCAGTACATCCCCACCCAGAAGTACCTGCTTGCCTCGCTGAGCGTGCTGGTCATGGTCATGATGGGCTTCGTCATCATCGGTACGCTGCGCCGCTGGTCCGTCCTGTTGAAGGAAACCAAGATCGTGCGCGACCCCTATGGCGATGAAGTGAAGGAAATCGTACAAGAATAAAGAGAGCCGGAGAAGGAACCCTCATCCCAAAGGATCCGGTTCCTTCTCCCCTCCCTCTCCAAAGCATTTCGTAGAAGAGGGCAACAGCGCGGCGTACAACCCGCCGCGCGGAGAGATTCCCCACAAAAATCCCTCGTGGCGTTCACGTCACGAGGGATTTTTGTGTAGCCGAAACGGACTCGCGGAGAGCCTCCCCGCGAAGGTCGGAGCGCCCTTCCGAGGACGCCGGAATCCGGAAGCGGCAAGCTATTCCTTCATATTGGTCATATACCTGTTCCAGAGGCGGACAGCCGCGGTCTTGGACACGGACCACTGGGTCGGGGCCTTCTCGCAGGGGCATTCCACACGCCACAAATCCGCTGTCCGTCCTTCTGGCCTGCACGAAACCAAGTGGGGTTTTTCGTTCTTGCAGTGGGAACAGGGAAGCATTTCCAAAAGTTCGTCTTGTTCAACCATAAAAACGGCTCCTCATCAGACCTTTCTTCCGTCCGAGAGCGCCCGGAAAAGAAGAAGCAGTAACCGCCCCTAAAATAGCTATGAACGGAGGGCCTGTCCAGAGACGGAAGGCGCACAGGGAAAGGCGCCCGCAACATTTCCGTTACGGGCGCCTCATTCCGGCGGCCGATGGGCTCCGGCCGGGGGCACAGCCGTCACTCGAATCAGTGCAGCATTTTCTTGAGCGCGGCGGCGGCCTGCGCCACGGCGGCGCGTGTCGGCGTCGTTTCCGCAAGGGCGTTCAGCATCATAAAATCATGATGCGTGTTGTTGTAACGCACGCAGGCCACATGCACTCCGGCCTCGATCAGCTTGCGGGCGTAGGCCTCGCCCTCATCGCGCAGCACGTCGTTTTCCGCCGTGATGATCATGGCCGGGGGAAGCCCGGCGAGCTGTTCCGGCGTGGCCCTCAACGGGGAGGCGGTGATCTCGCCGCGGCGGCGCGCGTCCGGGGCATAGGCATCCCAGAACCATTTCATGGCTTCGCGGGTCAGCCAAGGGCCCTCGGCGAAGGTACGGTACGATTCCGTATCGAAGTTGGCATCCGTCACCGGGTACAGCAGAAGCTGGAACGCAATCTCCGGCCCTTTCCGCTCTTTGGCGAGCAGCGTCATCACCGTGGCCATGTTGCCGCCCACACTGTCCCCCGCCACGGCGATCCGGCTCGGATCCAAACCGTAGGCGTCGGCATGTTCAATAATATAGAGCATGGCGGCATAAGCTTGTTCGAGCGGTACAGGATATTGGGCCTCGGGCGAGGGTGTGTAGTTCGGATAGACCACGGCGGCCTTGGCTCCTTTGGCAAGCTCGCGCACCAGACGATCATGCGTATCCTTGTCCCCCAGGATCCAGCCGCCGCCGTGGAAGTAAAAAACGATCGGCAGCTTTCCGCCAGCCCCTTCGGGCCGGATGAACCGGGTTGGGACCTTACCCGTGGGCCCTACGGGCAAATCTTCGTCATGCATATCCATCGTGAGTTTCTTGATCGGTTTGGCCTGCGCGTCCGCCAGAATCCTTCGGGCGGCCTGGGGCGGAAGGGTATACAGAGGCGGATTGTTTTCAGCGGTGATGGCGTCGACAAACGCTTTCGTCGCCTTCGTCAGATGAGGCGAACGGGAAGATGCTGCGGGCATAAGGGACTCCTTGCAGGGAATGATAAAAAGGTGTTGTCCAGCCCCTCCTCGTAGAAATAAACGATATGCCATTCGGAGGGTTACACGCAGAGTAGTGCCCAGCGGCATAGACGGCAATGAGAAGCGTGCCGGGAAGCGGATCAAGATTTTCTTTTCGCAAAAAATAGGGGATTTCAGACGATGCGGCAAAAATACCGCTTGCAAAGTGCTGCTTCTTGCCCTTGGCAATACGTAACGATCATATCCGTTCCGTCCGATATGCCATCCATGCCATTTATCGTATTCAATGTTATTTACAATAAAATGTTAAATAAAACAGAACACTCTATTCTTTATTCCGCCTTGATCTGATGGGAAGGTGGACATACAATAAAAAAGATTTTTTCAAACAATAGAAGGCATCCGCCTTTCACAGCTAGGAAAAACAGATGATAGCTCTACGCTGGCATGTGCTGCGACTTCCTCTCCTGTTGAGCTTGCTCTGGTGCCTTCTGCTCTTCGCGCTTTTTCAATGGACCGTGCAGCGTGAAGGTGAAAATGCCACAGAGCTGGCGCAGATCCAGACCAGGACCCTCTTTTCCAGCATCGTGAATACACGCGGCTGGAATGCCGACCGGGGCGGCGTCTGGGCCACCGAACAGCCCAATTGCCAGCCCAACCCGTGGCTTCCCGAAGATCAGCGCACGCTCCTCACCGCGGACGGGCGGCGGCTTGTCAGGTTCAATCCAGCCTATATGACCCGGCAAATCGCGGAACGCTTCCAGTCCAAGACGATGAACTTCCATATTTGCGGCTTGTCCCCCAAACGCCCGCAAAACCGCCCCGACCAATGGGAAACGAGTGCCCTGCTCGACTTCGATGCGGGAAAGACCGAGCGGTTTCAGCTTGTTCCGGGACGGAGGGGTGCGTATTACCGTTATATGGCACCGCTGCGGGCGGAGGAAAGCTGCCTGCAATGCCATCAGAGAAACAAAATCGGGGACGTGCTCGGCGGCATCAGCGTATCCATTTCCGCCTTTCCCATCCTTGCCTCGGTTGAGCAACGCAACAGTATGGTTGGACTGACATTCGGCTTGATCGGGTTTATCGGCGTGCTCGGCATCGGCGGAGCCACGTTCCAAATCAACCGCAAAAAAGAGCAGGCCGAGGAAGCCAATCGGGCCAAAAGCGTTTTCTTGTCACGCATGTCCCATGATATCCGCACGCCCATGAGCGCCATCATAGGCCTGACCGCAATCGCCAAAAAGAACGCCCGCGATCCTGAACGCCTCAACGAATGCATAGACAAAATAGCCCTCGCCTCCCAGTTCCAGCTTTCCTTGGTCAATGACATCCTTGATGTTTCCAAAATCGAAAGCGGCAAGATGCAATTGGCCTCAGAACCATTTGATCTTGCTGGGATCATTGACGATGTGACGCTGTTCACCTCCAGCAGCGCCACAGCCAAGGGCATTGTTTTCGAAACGTCCGTCGATCCCCGCATCGGACGGATGTATGTCGGCGATCCCATGCGGCTCAAGCAGATACTGATGAACCTTTTATCCAACGCCCTTAAATTCGTGGATGAAAACGGGAAAGTGACCCTCCGCGTCGAATCGTTACGGCGTACGGGGCGGCAGGAGGCTGTGCGCTTCATCGTCTCAGACAACGGGATCGGCATGAGCAATGCCTTCCAGAAACGGATGTTCCTCCCCTTCGAGCAAGATGCCGCCCCCCGGCGGAAAAGGTCGGGGAGCGGGCTGGGGCTTGCCATTATCGGCAACCTGACTGCTTTGATGGGAGGCTCCATCGCTGTGGACAGCGAACTGGGCAAGGGAACGCGCTTCACCGTGGATATCCCTCTGGAGCGCACCGAAACGGCAGAAAAACACGATACAGCCGGAGAAAACGCGGAGGAGCGCTGCCTCTTCCGTGGAGAGACGCTCCTCCTTGCCGAAGATGACGGATTGAATGCTGAAGTCCTTGAAAATCTGCTTGGCTACATAAACCTGAGGGTCGTCCACGCCGAGAACGGCAAGGTGGCCGTGGACCTGTTTGAGCGTTCCGCTCCGGGGGAATACGCCGCGATCCTCATGGATATACAAATGCCGATCATGGATGGCCTTGACGCGGCCCGGACCATCCGTGCGCTGCCCCGTGAAGACGCCGCCAGCATCCCCATTTTCGCACTGTCCGCCAGCGTCTTTGCGGAAGACGTCGAGCGCTCCCTGTGTTCCGGTATGAATGGGCATTTGGGCAAGCCTGTGGACATCGATCAGATCTGTTCCATGCTCCAGACGTGGCTGTACCCGCAGCAAACGGATACGCAGGAACAAGCTTAGCGCGGACGGGGTGTTCCGCTATGAACGGACAGCCTTCCCGCCTCAAGGGAGGGCTGTTTCTCCATGCGGTTCTTGGGAAACCGCCCAAGAGCCTTCCCCTATGAGAGCACATTCACATGCAGCAGGTTCCATAATGAATCAGGCAGCGTTCCGTACGCCGCCATGCGCTGGCGGATATGTGATGCAACTAGCCTCCCGTATATGCGGGTTCCAATCCCGTTCCCTCGGCTACACGAAAGGCTTTCCCGTTCCGGTGCTCCGCTCTCTTTTTTCAAATCGCCTTCATTTGCGGCCCCCAACCCATGTTTGCCGCCTCGCGGTGTGCGGAAAGCTGTATTTCCGCGTACCCAAACGGATTAGAATTGGCAGGACCTGCTCGCGGGATCACACGCTTTTTTATTCACAAAATGTTTTACTATAAATATCAGTATAATATAAAATGATAATTCCAATCCCCATACAGCCGGCACGGCAGATCAAAAAAAATTTCCAATTCGTAAATAATTTTTGTCGAATGTATACAAAAAGTTACCTCATTTTATTCATATGATTTGATTGATAATCCGTATGCCTTATACCCCTTATGATGAAGCGCCGCGATTGCTTTTATACCTCTCAGAATGAGTACGTTAAAGCTCCTAACCTATGCATATGCCTGCCAAAGCCCATTGACACCTACTCGAAAAACGTGCTCTCTTGTTCTCACAGGAACAAAGTCCTTTGAGGCACAGGCGTCCATAGTCCCCATACAGCCCAACCGTTCAGGCGTCTTCTGAACAAGGGAATGATGTATGCGATACGCTTCCGAAAGACTCTCGCTTTTCCGCACGGTGTTCGTGCAGGTCGCCGCGTTGCTCCTGTTCGCGGCGGGCGGGATGTTGCTCGCGGTAGCGGAAAGGGAACTGAACGTACGCCCCACCCACCATGCGGAAATGGCTCCCGCCGCCGAGTTGCTGGACAACCGGCTGCCCGCTGTACTCAAAGGCCAGCCGGACGAGCTCCCAGCGCCTGCCGAGAAATCGTTTCAGAAGAAGACCCGCGGTTCTCAGCCGCCCTTTGCCCTGAGCGGACTTTCCCCCATGCTTCAGCCGGAACGTCCTGTCCGGCTCAGTGAAGCCGTCTCGGCCCTCCTCCCCTCTTGGCGCGGCCTCGTCGCCTTTCCCCTGCCTCCCCCCGCGTCCGCCTAGCGGACCGGGAACGGCCTTTCGTCTCCTCTTGGGGGCCGTTCCCTCCACGCGCCTTGTTTTCCCATGTCGATTCCGGTCCGGATGTACCGTTCCGCCCGACGGGCTTTTCCGCAAAGCCTCCGTCTCTCGGCGTTCGTCCCTTCGCCTCAGGCTGGCCGCCTGGCGGAAGAACGCGGTACGTCCCGGATGCCCCGCATCCACACTGTGACGCTTTACGACAGGAAACAGCCATGAAGATCAAGTCTCTTCTCGGAACGCTCGCGCTCTCCCTCGGTCTGCTCGCCTCCCCCGCCGCTGCGGAAAAGTTCGTCGTCGGCTTTCAGCCCTATGACACCATCTCCTATCAGGCCATCGTCAACGCCGAACTGGGGCTCTGGAAGAAGTATACCCCCGCCGGTACGGAAATCGAATTTCAGCCCGCCCTGCAAGGCACCGTCGTCGCCAACAACATGCTGGCGAACAAGGCGCAGGTCGGCTATATGAGCGTCATGCCCGCCACCATCCTCTGCTCCAAGCCGAAGCAGGCGGAAATCAAGATGGTCGCCACCCTCGGCATGTCCAAGGGCACCCGCTGCTCGCTCGTCGTGGTCCGCAAGGACGCCCCCGAATTCAAGAGCAACGAAGAAGTCGCCCGCTGGCTCGACGGCAAGATCATCGCCGCCCCCAAGGGCAGCGCGTCCGACCAGTACCTCCGCCGTTTCTTTGAAAAGTATAACGTGAAGCCGGGCGAATACCTGAACCAGTCCATCGAAGTCATCGCCACCAACTTCCGCATCGGCAAGATCGACGCCGCCTCCCTGTGGGAGCCCACCCTGTCCCGTATCGCCACTGACGTAGGCGAAGGCACCGCCCGCATCGTGGCCGACGGCAACGCCTGCGACAACCCCGACCTCGGCATCCTGAACATGCGCGCCGACTTTGTGAAGAACCACCGCGACGTGGCCAAGGGCTACCTGCGCGCCGAACTCGAAGCACAGCGCTACATGCTCGATCCCGCCAACTGGGAAAACGTCATCAATATGGTTTCCAAGTACGCCACCGGCATCCCGAAGAACGTGCTGTGGTACTCCATCTACGGCCTCGTCCCCTCCGACAGTTCCGACCCCGTCCGCGAATGGAAGAACTTCTATTTCGGCGACCGTGAAAACGCCAACATCGTTGAAGTCGCGCCCTTCCTCTTCAAGTCCAAGATCATCAGCATGGAAAAGCTCCCCGACGGCACCGTCGACGACACGCTCGCCCGTGAAGTCTTCAAGGAAGCCGGATACGCTCCCGCCAGCCCCGACGCCGCCCTCGGCGTGATCAAGGGTGCCAAGGCGGCCGACTGCCCCTTCAAGAACTAACCGGTCCCAGCGGTTCCGTTCCCCGCCGGAGCGGAACCGCAACGAAAACCGTTTGCGGCGGGCCCTCCCCTGAGGGCCGCGTCTCAGCCCCTGCGCCTCAAACGGGCTTTTCACAAAGCTGAACCCACCCCAACCCCGAGGGGAACCCCATGAGCCAAGCCATCATGCAACGCCAGACGACCAAAGGCCCAAGCGCCTGGGAAGTGACGCTGGCGAATACGAAACTCTGGCTGAAGAGTCCGACCCCGTACCTGAACGCGCTCGGTCTGGTGGCCTTCGTACTCTTCTGGTACCTGACGACGGAATATTTCCAGCTGCCTTATTTTGAAAAGCTCCCCGGCCCCGTGGCCAGCTTCCAGGAATGGGTCTCCAAAGACCCCATCTACGGGATCTCCATCTATACCAGCGACTATTACGCCCACATCGGCATCAGCGTCTGGCGCGTGTTCCAGGCCTTCATGCTCGCCACGCTCCTCGGCGTGCCCACCGGCCTGTTCATGGGCTGGAACAAGACGTTCAAGGACTACTCCTTCCCGCTGCTCGAAACCCTGCGCCCCATCCCCATGCTGGCATGGGTCCCGCTGGCGATCCTGATGTGGCCCGGACGTGAGGCGTCCATCGTGTTCCTGACGTTCCTCGGTTCCTACTTCGCCACGGTGCTCAACACCCTGCTCGGCGTGGAGTCCATCGACGAATCCTATTTCCGCGCGGCCCGCTCACTCGGCGCACGGCCCCGCGACGTATTCTTCAAGGTCATCCTGCCCGGCGCCATGCCGTTCATCTTCACCGGCCTTCAGATCAGCATGGGGTACGCGTGGTTCTCGCTGGTCGCGGGCGAAATGCTCGCGGGCGAATACGGCCTCGGCTACCTCATCTGGAACTCGTTCATGCTGGTGCAATACCCCGTGATCATCATCGCCATGATCACGCTCGGCGTCATCGGCTCGTTGAGCAGCTTGCTCATCCGTATGATAGGCAACCGCCTCATGCAGTGGAAGGTCAGGGAGGAAGTACGATGAGCGGCAACGAAACGCCCACGCGCGGGCACATCCAGATCAACAACGTCAGCAAGATATACGATCCCGACGGCGCCAAGGTCCTTGCCGTGGACCGCTGCACCATGGACATCGCCCCCGGCGAGTTCTGCGTGGTCGTCGGCCCTTCGGGATGCGGCAAAACAACCCTCCTCAACGCCATCGCGGGCTTCCACAGCATCAGCAGCGGAGAAATCCTCCTCGACGGCGAAGTGCTCTGCTCCGCCGACAAGCAGGCGCAGCCCGGCTCCGACCGCATCGTGGTCTTCCAGAACGGCGCGCTGTTCCCGTGGTTCACCGTGCTTGAGAACGTCACCTTCGGGCCCATCGTCCAGAAGGCCATGCGCAAGGAAGAGGCGGAGGACAAGGCCATGGAGATGCTCGGCCAGATGGGCCTCATGGGCATCGAGAACAACTACCCGAGCGAAATCTCCTCGGGTATGCGCCGCCGCGTGGAAATCGCCCGGGCCATGATGAACAACCCCCGCGTGCTCCTGCTCGACGAGCCGTTCCGGGCCATGGACGCCCTGACCAAGACCGTGGTGCACCAGTTCCTGCTTCAGGTGTACGACAGGAGCAAGACCACCGTCTTCTTCATCACGCACGACCTTGAAGAGGCCATCTTCCTCGGGAGCAAGGTCTACATCATGACCACCCGCCCCGCGACCATCAAAAAGATCCTCGACGTGGACATCCCCCGCCCCCGCGACTTCCGCGTGCTGTCCTCGCCGACCTACACGCGGCTGAAGGAAGAATGCATCTCCGCCGTCCATGAGGAAGCCCTCAAGGCATTCAAGGCCGGCGAACGGGAAATGTAACCGAAGGAGACACCATGTCGTCGATCAAAAAGAGCCTGTGCAGCGCAACCGCGCGGCGCGGCATCATATCCATCATCGTGTTCACCGTCGTTTGGGAAATCTGCACCCGCCTGCACGTGCCTATCATCGGCAACGTCCCCGCGCCCTCGTCCGTCATCGGCTCCATGGGCAAGCAGCTTACCGACGCCTTCTACTGGATCTCGTGGCGCGACAGCATGATGCGCATCGTGGGCGGCTTCGTCCTCGCGCAGGCCATCGGCATCCCGCTGGGCCTGCTCCTCGGGGCCAGCAAGACGGCGCACAGCCTCATCTATCCGGTGTTCGAAATCATGCGCCCGGTTCCGCCGCTGGCGTGGGTTCCGGTCGCGGTCATCTTCTGGCCCACCCCTGAAATGAGCATGGTCTTCGTGACCTTCCTCGGGGCGTTCTTCATCGTCGTGATCAACATCGTGGACGGCGTGCGCAGCATCGACGCCCGCTACCTGCGGGCCGCCCGCTCCCTCGGTTCCTCGCGTTCCGACATGTTCTGGCACATCCTGCTTCCCGGCAGCCTTCCGAGCATCGTCGTCGGCATGACCGTCGGCATGGGCGTGACGTGGGCCGTCGTGGTCGCCGCCGAAATGATCGCCAGCCGCACCGGCCTCGGCTACCTGACGTGGAGCGCCTACGTTGCGGGCGAATTCCCGGTCATCATCATCGGCATGATGAGCATCGGCATCGCCGGATATGTTTGTTCGGCCATTATCCGCTTCGCGGGCACTCGCATGACCCCGTGGCTGCGTACCTTCTAAGGAGAGGCGACCATGAGCGACATCGGTATGGGATACGGCGAAATGCAGGTCGCCAACCTCTGCAAGGGCTACGGCATCGGCCCCCTGCACAAGGAAGTCATCAAGGATTGCTCCTTCACGCTGGAAAAAAGCAAGCTCACCGTCCTCATCGGGCCGTCGGGCTGCGGCAAGTCGGCGCTTATCAACATGCTGGCGGGCTATGAGACGCCCGACGCGGGCAGCATCCTCATTGACGGGGAAAAAGTCTCCGGCCCCGGACCCGACCGTCTGGTCGTGTTTCAGGAGACCGCGCTGTTCCCGTGGATGACCGTGTTCGAAAACGTCAGCTACGGCCCCCGCGTGCGCGGCGAGCTGAGCGGCAAGGACCTCGAAAACACGACCATGAAGCTGCTGGAAATGGTCGGCCTCGAGGATTTCCGCAGCAAGTACCCCTCGCAGCTCTCGGGCGGTATGCAGCGCCGCGCCGAACTGGTCCGCGCCATGATCAACCAGCCGAAGGTCATGATGATGGACGAGCCCTTCCGCGGTCTGGACGCCATGACCCGCGCCCTCATGCAGGAATACTACGTGCGCCTTTTTGAGGAGCACCGGGGGACCAACCTGTTCGTCACCTCCGAGCTGGAGGAAGGCATTTTCCTCGCCGACCGTCTGGTCGTGCTGACGAATCAGCCTTGCCAGGTCAAGAAGGTCATGGACGTCAACCTGCCCCGCCCGCGCACCTTCGACATGATGGCCATGCCCGAATACGTGGACATCAAGCGCGAAGTGCTGGAACTGCTGCACGACGAAGCCATGAAGTCCTTCGCCACGGGAGCGGTCAACGCGGCGGATTTTCTCGAAGCCTACTCCCAGCTCGGGCAGGATCAGGCCCAGCCCCGCATGGAAGGGTACAAATAACCCGTAGCGGCGGCCAAACCGGAAAAGGCGGGGAACCCCGCCTTTTTCATTTCTGGAGGCCAGACACGACAAAACCCGTCCCACATGCTCGGGAACGGGCTGCTCCGTTGTCGGCGTACCCTCTGTAGCGCTACGCGTCTTTCTGCTGAATGGGGTATTTGGTCATAAACCCGGTGACGGTGGCGATGGCGACCAGCGTCCCGTCCGAATCGGTGATGCGGACGTCATAGGTCCCCAGATTCCGGCCTGAGCGGATCTTGCGGGCTTCGCCGCGCAGGGGGCCGATGCGCCCCGGCTCGAGGTAGGAAATGTTCGTCTGGGCGTTGACGCAATAGAGCCCGGCGGCATTGGAAACCGTGGCGAACGTCATGTCCACCAGCGCGAAAATGGCCCCGCCGTGCGCGTGGCCCATGCCGTTGCGGTGGCGCTCGTCCAGCGGCATGATCGCCACGCCATGCTCAGGCCCGACTTCGAGGAGCTCGATCCCCATATGCCGGGCAAACGGATCATGATGGTTGAAATGGTAACGGACTTCTTCGTAAGACGGCATCCTGCCCTCCTGATGCGTGTGCGGCGGCCTTCGCGGGACGCCGGAAAGCGTTGTTCGTAGGGCTGCGGAGCGCCTCTCCGGGCGTACGCGCAACCGTCAGCATACGAACATTTTTTCCCTGAAAACGCCAGCCCCCACGCGGTGCTGCCCAGCCCTCCCCTTTTCCTCCCTCCGTCCCCATATATCCAGCTCGATTTTACCGGATCACACCGCGGCCTTTCTCTTTTTCAGCGGATCAACATCCTCTTCGGGGGCCGCACACGCTCATGCCCTACATGCGGATTGCCCCGTATGTATGAGCACTATTTCAGGGACGTATGACGTCCTTGCCATTTTTTTATCATGTCGCTTGTAGACAATCTTATACGAATCTGATATATCTATAGCAACAAAAATACTTCATTATACCATATAATTACACATTATTATTCATAATTACATTAAAATACTATAAAAATATATGTATTTATCATAACTATATATATTTTATATATAACTATAATCTATTTTTTTGTTTTTATTTATATAAAAATATCAATTTTGACTCATATATATTATTTCATATTGAAATTACATGAAATATGTCAAAAAACCAACATTTTTTTCGTTCACAAACAACCCGTCGCCCATTATTTGCGGCGATTCCCCTGGGAGGTGATACATCAAGAAAATGATCCAACGGTGAGTCGCAAGCCTCTAACCCCTTACATCAAGGAAGAGAAACTCGATGAAATGCCCAAAGATCCTGTCCCTGCTGCTTATGATCCTGCTCTTGTCGACCGGCTATGCCTCCGCTGCCCCGAGCCAGACATTGAAAATCGCCGCTGGTGATCCTGAAGATTCCGAAATGGGCGTGGTCGGCAATGCCTTTAAGGAATACATCGAAGAAAAGACGAAAGGTGACGTCGAGATCCAGTGCTTCTACAGCGGCTCTCTCGGCGACGAAAGCGAATGTCTCCGCAACGTGCAGAAAGGCACGCTGCCCATGGCGATGGCCGGCATAGCCAACCTCGTGCCTTTCGAGAAAAAACTCGGCCTGCTGACCCTGCCCTACCTGTTCTCCAACATCGACGAAGTGGTAACGGGCACCAACAGCGCTCCTGCGGAGTTGTTGAACAGCTATGCCACAAAATCAGGATTCCGTATCCTTACGTGGACCTATACGGACTTCCGCTACATCTCCAATGCCAAGCGCCCCATCACCAAGATGGCCGACATGCAGGGCCTGAAGTTCCGCGTGCCCCAGAGCGCCGTGCTGATCGCCGCCTATAAGGCCTTCGGCGGCAGCCCGACCCCCATCTCCTGGGCCGAAACCTTCACCGCCCTCCAGCAGGGCGTCGTGGACGGCCAGTGCTACGGCTACATCGGCTTCAAGGCCAATAAGTTCAATGAAGCCAACCAGAAATACCTCACCGAAGTCCATTACACCTATCAGCTCCAGCCTCTGGTCATCAGCGAGCGCGTCTTCAAGAAGATGACCCCCGAAATGCAGAAACTGCTGATAGATGCGGGCAAGTACGCGCAGGAAAAAGTGCTCAAGTACCAGATCGAGCAAGCTGACGCGGCCAAGAAATACCTCATCGACAACGGCCTCCAAGTCTCGCAGCTGGAAGACGAAGATGTGTGGAAAAAGGCCGCGATGGAAAAGGTCTGGCCTGAAATGGCCGACTTCGTAGGCGGCAAGGAAACCATCAACGCCTACCTGAAGGCCTGCGGCAAGCCCCTCTGGAAGTAACCCCTTCCATCCGGACCCGCCGAGCCCGGAATGCCCCTCCGGGCTCTTTCCCTCTCCGGATGGGGAAACGGGCCGGCTACTCGTTCAACCTTGACGGCAACTTCCATCTTTCCCTTTCCGAACGGGGAAACGGGGGCATCCTCCCTATACGGGAAAAGTTTTTCCATTGAGCCACACACATGAAAACGCCTCCCGCCCCTGAACCCGGGTGGGAGGCGTTTTCATGCTGATGTAGCGGGAAAGAGGCAGTCCCCATTGCGTTTCTGTTGCCGTTTCACCCGGTTCCGGGTAAAAACGCCGGAAAGCCGGGTGAAACGGAATCGCCGCATCCGAAAGCCCTCTGCGGAAACGCCGCAAAAGCCTTCTTCCCATGTCTTCGGAGGATTACTTGAGCGCCTTGAGGAAGCGGTCCGAGACGGCTTCGGGCGTGGCGTGCCGATGCGCCGTGTCGGGATTCATCTTCTCGGAAAAGGCCGCAATCTCGGCCAGCCATGCCTTCAGCGGGCTTTCCCCATCTTCCCCGAACAGGGCAAGCTGCTCCTCCAGCGAAAAGACGGGATGTTCCCGCAGTTCGGCAATGGCGTCGGCCTCGGAAAACTTTTTGCCCATCCACGCCTCCGCGAAGCGGACATAGGCTGGAGCCAATGTTTCCGGGCCCTGCGCCTTGATCTCATCCACAACCCGCAGGTAGACTTTCAAAAACGCACGCACGGCGTCCGGATTCTTTTCCGTGAACGCGCGATCCGCGACAAGGAGCACGGGCTGCGTTGCACCGCAATCCTGCGAATGCGCCGCAACTTTGAACCCGAGCGTTTCGGCCTCGCGGGTGAACGGCGACCAGACGGCGAGGATATCGCCGTACCCGTTCTTGAACGCGCCGAGGGCGGGTGTCGGTTCCAGTTCCTCGATCTTGACGTCCTTCTCCTCAAGCCCGAGCGCGGCGAGCCATTTGTCGAGCAGATAGCGGGCCGACGTTTTTTTGGGGCACAGGATGAGCTTGCCCTTGACGGATTCGGGCGTCCCGAAGACATTCGGGAAATCGGGATTGAATCCCTTTTCCGCAAGGATCGGGCTGTCGGGGCGGGTCAGGATCATGTTGGCCGAAGATTCGTCGTTGGCGATGGCAATCACTTCCACCTGATCGCTCATGGTGGCCTGCATGGCTGGAACCGCCCCGCAACCGGCGATGGCCCAATCGTAGGCCCTGACGTTTTCGATGAGGCTCTTGCCGGAATCGAACCGGAGCATGATGATGTCCAATCCGGCTTCCTTGTCCCAGCCTTTTTCCTTTGCGTACCATGTCAAAAACGCCTCGTGCTCGCCAAGCCATGCCGTACGGAGGGTTTCGGACAGGGAGGGCGACGACTGAAACAGGCTGCCGAAAAGCGCGCATACTGCAAACAGTGTCTTGAATCGCATAACAGGTTCCTTTGTGTTGAATGTTGTAAACCGGGCTCAGGCCCGGATGCCACCCGTCCATAAGCAAAAAGCGTTCCTACCCCTCACATCCCGGCGCCGGGGAACGAGGCAGGACGCACGGGGAAAAGAGATGCTCCCGCAGTACGAATTTCAAATGACCCTCATCGCGCCCTACAAGGGCCTCGATGCCCGGATTTTCAGACAGGTCGCCAAAGATCTGCGCTGCCGCATCAAATTCATGGATCTGGCCTTCGACGAGGCCATCGAAGCGGCGAAACGCCTCTCCCCGGATACCTGCGACGTCGTCCTCAGCCGCGGCGTCACCGTGGACGTCGTCAAACAGAATTCCTCCATACCCGTCGTGCCCATCGACTTCTCCGCATGGGATCTCCTGCAGGCGCTCCAGCCCTATGCGGGGCATGTCCGCAACGTCGCGTTCTTTCGGTACTCCACCCCGCTGCCCGGTCTCTCCAGCGTGGAAAAAGCCCTTGGCATGAGAATCAAGGAACACCTTTACGGCTCCAAAAACGAGATGCACCTCCGGCTCATCCAGCTGGACCCCGCCGACGTGGAGCTCTTCGTCGCACGCGGGACGCTCGTATGCCAATGGGCCACCGCAGCGGGGTTCCCCACGCTTGAGATCATCGACGGCGAAATATCCGCCAAGCGGACGCTCCTTGAGGCGGTCAACGTCGCCCGCGCCCGCCGGTCCGAACGCCAGCGCACCGCGCGCTTCGGAGCCATCCTCGACGCCATCGACGAAGGCATCGTGGTGTACGACGCACAGGGCAAAGTGAACCTCATCACCCCCTCGGCGGAATCCCTCCTCAACTGCGCGAAAAAAGAAGCCCTCGGAGAGCACATCCGGACCGTTATGCCCGGCGTCTTCTCTCCCGGCACGCTGGCGGGCGACAAGGCGGAACATGGGCGCGTCCACGACATCCGGGGCACCACCCTCGTCATCAACCGCGTGCCCATCCTTTTCCAAGGGCAGAACGTGGGGACGGTCTGCTCCATATCCGACGCCCGGCGCATCTACAAAGCGGAGGCAAAGCTCCGCAACAAACTAAAATCAAAAGGTTTTACCACGCGCTACTCGTTTGGGGACATCCGTACCCGCTCCCCGCACGTGCGGCATCTCAAAGAGCTTGGCGTACTCTACGCCTCCACGGACGCCAACCTGCTCATCTGCGGGGAATCCGGCACGGGCAAGGAGCTGTTCGCCCAAAGCATCCACGCCGCCAGCCTGCGCAAAGACAAGCCGTTCGTGGCCGTGAACTGTGCCGCCATCCCCGAAGGGCTGCTGGAAAGCGAACTTTTCGGCTATGAGGAAGGCGCGTTTACCGGCGCGAGGCGTCAGGGCAAGGCGGGCATGTTCGAGCTGGCCCACACCGGAACCCTGTTCCTCGACGAAATCGGGGACTTGCCGCTTACCCTTCAGGGGCGGCTGCTGCGCGTGCTTCAGGAACGGGAATTGGTACGCGTGGGCGGGACGCAGGTGATCCCCCTCGACGTACGCGTCCTGTGCGCCACGCATCAGGATCTCCGCCAGCTTGTGGCAGAGGAACGGTTCCGGGCGGACCTCTTTTACCGCCTCAACGTGCTCTCTTTGCGCCTCCCGCCACTCAGGGAAAGGCTTGAGGATATTGTGGATCTCGCCGTTTCCCATCTGAGGGAACATCTCGACGAGCCCCCGGCGGAAAGCCTGCTCGTCTCCCAGCTTGAGCGGCCCCTGCTGCGCCATCCGTGGCCCGGCAACATCCGCGAACTGCTCAGCCTCATGGAACGCATGGCGATCGTAGCCAACCACATGGCCGAAGTGACGGACTGGGAACAATTGCTTTTGTCCCTATGGGAAGATCCGCCTCTGGAGGAGTCCCCCATAACGCCGAGCCTCCCCCAAGAGCCCGAGGATTTGCCGCCTCTTACCCTCAGGAGCCACATGGCGCGGGAAGAGGCCCGGTTCATCCGGCAAGCCGTCGCCCGGTGCGGAGGGGATATGGGCAAGGCCGCCCACCTTCTCGGCATCAGCCGGATGACGTTGTGGCGCAAGCTTCAAGGGCTCGCGGAAACAAATGCGGAACATTTCGAGTAACAATATTGATACAAAAAGTTAACAAATATGGTATGGCGTAACATTTTTGTTACAGCCAATGCCGCTTTTTTCCCTTTCCATATACCAATAAACGGCGATTTCCCTTCAAATGGGCTGGCATATTTCTTGATATAATGTCTCTCAAGAGCCTTTCGGCACAATGCCGTCGGCGCGCTGGAAGGGGCAGTCCCCTGCCCATGTCCCCCACACAATCAGAAGGATGGAGTTGCCATGAAGAAAAGCATCATCGCCTCGTTGCTCATCGCCTGTTCCCTGTTTATCGGCGGCAACACGGATGCCCGGGCGGAATACCCCTACGACAAGCCCATCAACATCATCGTGCCCTTCGGCCCCGGAGGCGGCGTCGACATCGCGGCGCGCATCCTCGCCGACTACTTCCAGCAGAATTACAACATCACCATCAACGTCGTGAACAAGCCCGGCGGCGCACAGGCCATCGGCATCAATGAAATGCTCCGCGCCCGTCCCGACGGCTATACCCTCGCCTTCCCCGGCTTCAGCGCCCTCGCCACCACCCCCAAGCTGACCAACGTGGGGTATACCCTCAAGAACATCAAGCCCGTCGCCCACATCGCCAGCATGGAATGCGTGCTGAGCACCAACAAGAGCTCCGGCATCGACACGTGGGAAAAATTCCTCCAGGCCGCGGAAAAGAACCCCGATGGGACCGTCTACGGGACTACCGGCTCCATCTCCACGCAACGCCTGTACATGACGAAGCTGACCGACCGCTTCCACGGCGATCTCAAGATCCGCCATACCGCCTATACCAGCGGCCATGAAGTGAGCACCGCCCTGCTCGGCAAGCACATCACCGCCGGCTTCCAGGTCCCGGCCAACATCCTGCCTTATGCCAACTCCGGCGACTTCAACGTCATCGCCATCTCCCGCAAGGAACGCCGCGCCGATCTGCCCAATACGCCAACCTTCCGCGAACTGTACGCCGACAAGATGACCCCCGCGGACGAGAAATGGATCGATCTCGGCGCGTGGCACGGCCTCGTGGTGTCCAGCAAGGTCAAGGACGATCGCATCGCCGCGCTCGAACCCCTCATCGAAAAGGCCATGAAGGACCCCGAAGTCATCGAAAAATTCAACAAAATCGGCCTTGATGCCGGGTATCTCCCCGCCAAGGAATTCGGACAGCTTATCCAGTCGTCCTCGGACCTCGCCGACGAAGTGCTGGCCGGGCGCAAGTCGCTTGACTAACCGGATATTGGGGCGGAGCGCGGGTGCGCCCCGCCCTTCCTTTTCACGACGAGGGGTCGCTTCATGAAAAACAAGACGGATTTCTTCATCGGCTTGACGCTGCTCGCCTTCTGCTGCGTCATGGGATACGAGATACATTTGATCCCGGAACCCGCGGCGCTCGATTTCTTCTCGGCGGGTTCGTTCCCCACGGGTGTCACGATCGCGCTGGCCCTGCTCTCGCTCATCCTTGTGGGAAGGACGATCACAGGCAAAGACAAAGACACGGCCTGCTGGCCCGAAAGGAAGCTCGCCGTCAAAGTGGGGCTGATGGCCGCGTGGATCCTGGCCTATGTGGTCGGCTTCATTTTCCTCGGAGAGTACGCCTATGACGCCGAGTGGCCCGAAGGCACGGGTTTCCTCATCTCCACGCTGATCTTCCTCTCCGGGGCGCAGGTGCTGACCGGATACCGCAATCCTTTCTACATTTTTCTCATTTCCGCGGGGATATCAGCCTTCCTGTACGCCGTGTTCGCCATCTTCTTCAAAGTCCCTCTTCCCTAAAAAGGCGGTATCCCATGTTCGATATGTTCATATCAGCCTTCAGCTCGGCCTGTAGCATGGAAGCCCTCGTCGCCAACTTTATCGGCGTGGCGCTCGGCATCGTCTTCGGCGCGCTGCCCGGCCTCACCGCCGTCATGGGCGTGGCCCTGCTCATTCCCTTGACCTTCGGCTTCCCCGCCGTCATCGCCTTTTCCGCCCTGCTCGGCATGTACTGCGGCGCAATCTACGCGGGCAGCATCACCGCCATCCTCGTCGGCACTCCGGGCACGGCGGCCGCCGCCGCGACCATGCTTGAAGGGCCGAAGTTCACCGCACGCGGGGAGTCGCTCAAAGCGTTGGAAATGACCACCATCGCCTCCTTCATCGGCGGCATCTTTTCCTGCCTTGTGCTGGCCACGGTCGCCCCCCAGCTCGCACACTTCGCCCTCGACTTCAGCGCCCCGGAATATTTCTCCCTCGGCATCTTCGGCCTGACCATTGTGGCGACGCTGTCCGAAGGCGCGCTGCTCAAGGGCTGCATCGCGGCGCTGCTCGGCATGCTCATCTCCATGATCGGCATGGACCCGCTTTCCGGCAACCTGCGCATGACCTTCGACTCGCCAGACCTCATCAACGGCGTCTCCCTCGTCCCGGCGCTCGTCGGGCTCTATGCCCTGTCGCAGGTATTGGTTACCATTGAAGACGTCTTCATGGGCCGCAAGCTCTCCACCGCCGAAATCTCTCGCAAGGGCATCTCGCTACCCGATCTCTGGGCCAACCGTGCCGCCCTGATCCGCGGTTCCCTCTTCGGCACGTTCATCGGCATCGTCCCGGCCACGGGCTCGGGCACGGCCTCGTTCGCGGCCTACAGCGAAACCAAGCGCCACTCCAAGCACCCAGAGCTTTTCGGCAAAGGCACGCTTGAAGGCATCGCGGCCACGGAATCCGCCAACAACGCCGTCACCGGCGGCGCGCTCATCCCCCTGCTGACCCTCGGCGTGCCCGGCGACGTGGTCACGGCGATCATGCTCGGCGCGCTTATGATCCAGGGCATGACTCCCGGTCCGCTGCTGTTCCAGGAACAGGGCACGCTCGTCTACAGCATTTTCATCGCCCTGTTCGTCTCCAACGTCTTCATGCTGCTTCTGGGCTACTACGCGGTGCGCCTGTTCGCCAAGGTCGTGCTCATTCCCGGCGGCATCCTCATGCCCCTCGTCACCACCCTGTGCGTGGTGGGCGGCTACGCCCTGAACAACTCCAACTTCGACCTCGCCGTCATGGCCGGTTTCGGGTTGCTCGGCTACATCATGACCAAGGCGCGCTTCCCGCTCGCCCCCCTGCTCCTCGCCATGATCCTCTCCGGGATCATCGAAACCAACTTCCGCAGGGCGCTCAGCATCTCCAATCAGGATTTCTCCGTATTCTTCACCCGTCCTGTCTGCGCGTCGTTCCTCGCCATCAGCCTCTTCATCCTGTTCAACCTGCTCTGGAAGGAATGGAAGAAGTACCGCGCCGCCAGCGCCGCCTGATCCCGCAACCCTTATGAGGCCAGCCATGCAACAAGCGACTCACATCTACCGGAACGGTACCATCCTGACGATGGATTCCCGCTGCTCCATCGTTTCCTGCCTTGCCGTATCCGGCGAAACCATCCTTGCCGTGGGCTCGGAAGCCGAAGTGGCCCCGTTCCAGGGCCCGGAAACCCGCATCGTCGATCTGGGCGGGCGGTTCATGATGCCGGGCTTCTACGACTGCCACAGCCATTTCATGCGCGCGGGCATGTACAACAAATACTATCTCGACGTGAATTCCCATCCCATCGGGGACGTGAGGACGCACGGCGACATCCGCCGCAAGGTACGCGAAGCCCTTTCGGGTATGCCCGCCGGGGAATGGCTGCTCTGCGCGGGGTATGACGATACCGCCGTTGCCGAAGAGCGGCATTTCACGCTTGCCGAACTGGACGCGATGGCCCCGGATCACCCGCTGTTCCTGCGCCACATCTCCGGGCATCTGGCCCTGTGCAACAGCAAGGCGTTTGAGGCAGCCGGGATCACGGATGAAACCCTGAATCCGTCGGGCGGCGTGTTCCGGCATGACGGCAACGGCCGCCTCACCGGATTGGTGGAGGAACCCGCCGCAATGGAGATGGTCCTGGCGGCCTCCCCGCAGATGACCCAGGAAAAATGGCTCGGCGCGGTGGAACGGGCTACCGACGACTATGTCGCCAAGGGTGTGACGACCGCCCACGACGGCGGCGTCACCACGGCCATGTGGAAAAACTACATGACCGCCCACAAACGGGGGATGCTCAAAAACCGCGTCCAGCTTCTGCCCAAGCACGGCTGGTTCGACTTCTCGCTGGCCCCCACCGTGCAATGCGGCACGCCCCTGACCAAGGACGGCCTGCTCAGCATGGGCGCTGTGAAACTGTTTCAGGACGGGAGCCTCCAAGGGTACACCGGCTATCTGAGCAATCCCTACCATTCGCTGCCGGACGCCATCTCCGACGGGTCATGGCGCGGATACCCCATCTACAATCCCCGTGAACTCGTCAACATCGTTACCCGCTACCACGAAGAGGGCTGGCAGGTCGCCATCCACGGCAACGGCGACGCGGGCATCGAAGACATCCTCAACGCCTTTGAGGAAGCGCAAAAGGCGTACCCCCGGGCCAACGCGCGGCACATCATCATCCATTGCCAGACCGTCCGCGAGGATCAGCTCGACCGCATCGAACGGCTCGGCGTGGTTCCGTCCTTCTTCACCGTACACACCTATTACTGGGGCGACCGCCATCGGGACATCTTCCTCGGGAAAGCCCGCGCATCCCGGATCGATCCGCTGCGGAGCGCCCTGAAACGCGGCATCCCCTTCACTTCCCACAACGACACCTCCGTCACGCCTATGGATCCGCTGCTCTCCGTCTGGTCGGCGGTCAACCGGCTCACCGGCAGCGGCAAGGTGCTCGGCGAGGATCAGACCGTCTCTGTGCTGGATGCCCTGAAAAGCGTCACCATATGGGGCGCCTACCAGTTCCATGAAGAACGCATGAAGGGCAGCCTTGAGCCCGGCAAGCTCGCCGATATGGTCATCCTCGGCGAGAACCCGCTTGAAATCGCGCCCGAACGCATCAGGGACATCCCGATTCTGGCGACCCTGGTGGGCAACCGGCTCGTCTACGGCTCCCTGTAATGTCCCCGTCCCCAACGCACCGGGCAAAGGATGATCCCCCTTCCCCCGCCCGGTGCGATTTGGGGTTCCCCCGGCGGCACACTCGCCCATTCCTCCGGGCGGCCGCCGGGGGAACCAACCTCCATATAAGAACACCCGCTCAGTCAATCCAAGCGGGTGTCCTTATATGGAGGAAGGATAGGGGGAGACGCTCCATTCGGCCGCCGTCCAGCCGCAACCGGGACGCCGCACAGAATCGGCATACCGGAACTTATGCGTGCCGCCCCATTTCGTATGCCTCATTCAGAGCCGGGCTTTCCTTGATGTCGCCTTTTTTCCATGCGCCCGATCCGTAAACGATGCCCTTTTCCTGCGCGCCTTCCAGACAGTACAGGAACCCGCGGAACCCTTCGATGGTCCTCTCCAGCGACCGCTTTTCGCCGTCGGCGGCGGTGGCGATGAAGTAAAACGCCTTGTTGCTGATTTCCGTATACCGGGCGACGCACCGATCAATAAGCGTCTTCATCTGCGCATCCATCGTATAGAAATACACCGGCGTCGCCATGACGATCACGTCAGCGGCGATCATCTTTCCCAGAATCTCGGCCATATCGTCCTTCTGCACGCAGACGCCGTTGTTCTGGTGGCAGGCTTCACAGCCGATGCAATAGCCGATGTTTTTGTCGCGGAGGAAAACCTTTTCGGCCCGATGGCCGGATTCCCGCGCGCCTTCCATGAAGCGATCACACAATATATCGGAATTGCCGCCCTTTCTGGGGCTCCCCGACAGTATCAGTATATTTTTGCTCATGACATTCCTCTCGACGAAAAGGTTATTTTCCCATGCCGATCTTGCGAAGCCACGCGGCCACCTCGCCTTGCGCGGAAGCGGCCCGGCTTCCCCTGACGGCAAGCCCGTCCAGAACAACCGCCTTCGGGCAAAACGTCTTGATGTCCGCAACGCTGCGGCCCAGCGCGCTGCCCTCATGCGTGATGAACGGGGCAATCCGCTTGCCCGCCAAATCGTACTCGGACAGGAACGTCCTCACCGGCCCGGCTACAGTGCCCCACCAGTTGGGCGATCCCACGAAAACGACGTCGTACGCCTCGATGTGCCCGATCCTGTGCTTCAAAGGCGGCTTGTAGCCCGACGCCAGTTCCTGCTTCGCCTGATCCGTGGTCGCACGGTACGCCTCGGGATACGGCGTCACCGGCTGAAGTTCCACAATATCCCCGCCGACCGCCGCATGAATGGCCTCGGCGACGGCGCGCGTGTTGCCGGAACGGGAATAGTAGACGACCAACGCCTTGGCTCCGCCCTCCGTGGCGGCATAGGCCGACGAAACATGCGGCAACAAACGACCTCCGAACCCGGCAAGCAGCCCGGCGACCGTATATTTCAGCAGACTTCTTCTGGACGAATCGATTTCCAGTGCCTTGCTCATAACAATCCTCTCTTGTCCGTTTCGAACTTTCAGCTGTGTATTCCATCCATACGGATCAACAATTCCATGAATCAGATATACTGCCTCCGAACCTCTGTGAGTAGATACGATTCTACCCATTTTTTGCCTGATCCTCTCTTCCCTCCCCTCTGCAAGAGCCTATGGCTGTCTCTTCGGACACGCGGGCGCACATCTGAGGAAAGTACATGAAGATGTACCATTGAAGGACACGGCACGAGATACGGACAATGTCCGGCAACGCTTCCCAGAGACAGGGCGACAGAAAAAGCAAGGAGATCCCAGAGGCGGGGGAGGAGGAAAACGGCTCAGGCCCTGTCGAAAAAGCCGGAAAGCGTTTTCACCCTGACCACACGGGGAGGCGGAAGCTGGGGAACGGCTTCGGCAATGCGGCGGGCCAGCTCGGCACAAAGGCCGGGAGCAAGGGCGGGCTCCGGCAGGACGTGCAATTCCAGCCGTTCCGCATCGACGAGGCGCAGACGGAAATCCGGCCCGGGCAGTCCGGCCGAGGCGAACACACCATGAACGGCCCGCTCACCGGCGGCAAGCCCCGCGAGCAGGGAACGCTCCGGCTTCATGCCGTACGGGAGCCGCGTCAGCAGGCAAGGCCGGGCTTTCTGCTCCGGATCTTCCATTCCCGTCAGTGCGGCGCACCGATGGATGTCCGCCTTGGTCAGGCCGGCGGAAGCCAGCGGGGACAGGATGCCGAGTTCCTCGACGGCCCGTATGCCGGGGCGGTACTGCCCCGCATCGGAAGCGTTCGTACCGTCGCACAGGGGAAGGTCGGTTCGAGCTTTCAGCAAGGAAAACAGGTTACGCTTGCACGCATAACAACGGCGGCGATCCCCGGAGGCCACCAAAGCTAAATCCAACGGATCGGCGGGAAGTTCCTCATAGGCGAGCTCCCGGGAGGCCGCCCAATGACGCGCGTAGTCCGTCTCTTCCGGGGGAATGTGCGGTCCGACGATGTGCAGCAGTACGGGCTCGAAGCCGAACCGCTGGGCCGCATGAGCGAGAAAACGGCTGTCCAGCCCACCCGAGTAGGCCAAAGCAAAACGGTTCCCTGCCGCGAGGACGCCGAGGACGCTTTCAAGACGCGGCAGGAGCGCGGTTTCGTCCGGAGACGCGGCGGTCATACTTGAATCCATCACGGCAATCCCCTCATACACTTACAAAAAAATGCCGGAAACCCCGTTCACCGATACGGCGGCATCAGCCTTCAAGCTCCGTACCACAGGCGAAGATCGTCCCGTTGGGCGCATTGGCGAAAACACGCGACCCGTAGACCAGAGCCCGTTTTTCCACCAGCATGGCGGGCCACGGCCCGAACGTCGCTCCAAGGCTGCGAAGCAGGGCGATGGCTGTGGGCGTCACGGTTTCGCCTTCCCCGGAGAACGGACGGACGGGAATGCCTTCGAGCAGTTCCAGTACCGCAGGAGCCGGAACGGGTATGACGCCGTGGGCGCAAACGACCTCACCGTCCGCAATGGGCAGGGGGCTGACCACAAACCGCGCGGGCGAGAGCCGCGTGAACAGGACGCAGGCCATACAAATGTCCAGGATACTGTCCAGCGCGCCGACCTCATGAAAACGGACGGCCTCCGGCTTCATGCCGTGCACGGCGGCTTCGGCCTTCGCCAACAACGTGAACGTATCCGAGGCCAAGCGCTTCGGCTCATCGTCCATGCCGCTCCCGGCGATGATTCCAAGAATATCCTCAAGGGTGCGGTGTTCGTGCTGGTGGGGAAGCGACACGTCCGCGAACCAGCCGCCGATACGGTTCACCTGCCGCCGCGTCAGGCGCACGGTCCCGGCGAGCTCGGGCAGCACGGCGGCAAGCAGCCTGTCCGTTTCCGCCTCGCCGAGTTCCGTCATGCGCAACAGCCCGGCAAGGAACATATCCCCGGACAAGCCGGAATGTGACCGGATGGTCAGGATGCGGCCTCCCCGGGCTTTGCCCCGCCCATCCCCGTGGGCCGTTTCATGCGTATGGCCGTGCTCATGATGGTGTTCATGGCGGTGGGCATGATCCCCGTGTGCGTGCGCTTCGCTCATAATCCGTTTACCACCCTTGCGGCGGCGCAGGCCGCGCCGTACCCGTTGTCGATATTCATGATCCCCACGCCGGGAGCGCAGCTTGAAAGCATACTCGCCAGCGCGGCCCGTCCGCCCTGCGCCGCACCGTACCCAACGGACGTCGGCACGCCGAAGATCGGCTTGGGCGTAAGCCCGCCCATCACGCTGACCAGCGCGGCGTCGAGCCCGGCAACCACGATCACGGCATCAAAGGTGTTGATCTCCTCCAGCCGCTCCGCGAGCCGCCACAACCCGGCAACGCCGCAGTCTTCAAACAGTTTGTGCCCGATGCCCAGATACGCCAGCGTACGCGCCACCTCCCAGGCTACGAAGCCGTCCGCCGTGCCCGCGGAAATGACGGCGACCCTGCCCTTGCCCTTCGGCGGGAGCGCGTCCCCGAACGCGGTATGCGACAGGGGATGATAGTCATACCCTGCGCGGATCTCGGCGGAAACCCGAGCGAACACGTCCGGGGCAAGCCGTGTGAACAGGACCGGATGCCCCGAGCCCCTGCCAAAACGGGAGAGCAGCTCCACGAGCGCCTCGAAAGGCTTCCCTTCGCAAAAAACCGCTTCCGGCAGCCCGATCCGGGCCGTCCGGGCGTGATCAAACAGAATGCCGTGCTCCATATCCTTACCCGTCTTTTGGAAAATTCCGAAACACCACGCCGCCGGGGTGAAGGCCGAGGGGAGCCCCGCCCCACCGGTGCGGGCAGCCATGCGCCCGGGCGCATCCGCATCATGGCCGCCCGCGAACGGCGCCTTACACCGTGATCAGTTCATAATCCCGCGAACCCATGCCGATGGATTCGGCATACTCAACCTGATGCCAGCCCCGCGTATTCGGATGCAGCGCCGAGAACTTGTCGTAGCCGCAGGAGTGCGCGCCGTGCTCGCCCAGCGGAATGAGGCTGTGCGCTTCCTTCACCAGATCGAAACAGGCCGTGTCCAGCGCTACGGGGTCCTCCGAAGCGAGGATACCCAGATCCGGGACAATCGCCGGCTCGGACCATCCGGCGCAGTCGCACTGCGGCGTCACGTTGAGCAGGAAGTTCAGGTAGCAAATGCGGCCTTCCTTGCCCTTCACCGCTCCGTAGGCGTATTCCGCCATGCGCTCGGCGAAGTCGGAATACTCGTTGGGCGTGTCGACGCCGATGGCCCCCTGCTTACAGGCCGTTACGCATTCGTAACAACCGATGCAGCGTTCCTTGTCGATGACGGCATGGCGGCCCTTCTCGCCTTTTTCCAATGAAAGCGCGTTCCTCGGGCACAGCGGTACGCACTGCCCGCAGCCGATGCATTTCGGGTAGATCACGACGTTTCTGCCGTGCTGATCGATTTTCCCGGCCTGCGGAGCGCAGCCCATGGCGAGGTTCTTGATCGCGCCGCCGAAACCGCCCATCGCGTGCCCCTTGAAGTGGGACAGAACGACCATCGCGTTGGCGGAAAGAAACGCCTGCGCAATCTTGACCGAAGCGAAATGTTTCAGGTTGACGGCCACTTCCTCGTAGCACTTGCTGGTCACGCCGTCGGCCATGATCACCGGAGCGTCCACGACATAGGGCGTAAAACCGTGGCGATACGCCGTTTCCAGATGATCCACGGCGTTATGGCGGGTGGACTTGTAGAGCGTGCAGGTATCCGTCAGGAACGGGCGGGCCCCCGTCGCCTTCACGCAATCCACGACCTGCCGCACGAACGTCGGGTGCAGGTAGGTATCGTTGCCCGCTTCGCCGAAGTGCAGCTTGATGGCAACGACCTCATCCTCGCCGACCGTGCCGAGCGGCTTCACCTTGTCCGCAAGCCCCACGGCGTCGCAGAGCCGCTTGATCTTGGCGAGCCGGTGATCGGAAGGGTTTTTTACAGCAAGTTTTGCCAGATAAACGGGAACAGACATACTTTCTCCTTGTTTGCAAACTGCCCCGCCGAGTACGGCGGGAACTCCGGCACCCGGTGCGCGGCTCACAGCGAAGCCCTCATGCACACCGGGACACTCTCAATACGGAAGGGAAACCGCGCCTCCCGGATGGGAAAGCGGGCGAGCCCCCGCTAGTTTTCCGGGATGACCGCGTTGACGCACCCGAGCGCGTTCAGGGTCCGGGGGAATCCGATATACGGCAGGCAACACGTCAGCGCGTCGATCAGGTTTTCTTTCGTGTTCCCCACATTCACGTTGCCCTGCACATGGCTCTTGACCTGGCTCTCGCACCCGCCCAAAGAGCTGATGATGCAGAAGGTCAGGATTTCGCGGGTCCGCAGGTCCAACCCCTTCCGCGTATACACGTCCCCAAAGCAGAATGCCGAGAGCATGTCGCGGAGGAGATGCCGCTGGTTCTGCGGCGTGCTCTTGTGCATGGCGTCTATCGCCGCTCCGAAAATGGACTTCTGCACTTTGACGCCCTGCATGAAGCGGTCGTCTTCCGTTACCGTCTTCTGCGAGGCCACGGGCAGCGGGATGCGTTTTTCCCTGAAGACCTCATTGACCAGCCGGAGCGCTTTTTCGGTCTTGGGGAACCCGATATACGGAGCGCACTGGTACATAGCTTCCTTGATTTCCTCGGGCGTCGCCCCGACCTGCAAGGCCGCGCCCACATGCGGGGCGAAGCCGTCCAAAGTCTGGCTAGCCGTCAGGACGACCAGCGTGATCAGCTCCTGCATTTTGGCGTCGAGCGACCCGTGCCACGCGACTTCGCCCCAGATGAGGCGATCCCGCATCTCGGCGAAATCCGGATCGGTCGCCTCTAAAGGAGACCGGGCGTTTCCGAAACGTTCCAACTGTTTCTTTTCGGCCAAGGCGGCTCTGCTCATGTTCTTGCCTCCGTTTGGAACCTGCTGCGTAGGGGAAGAAGCCGCGATTGCCGCGCCGGACAACAGCAAACAAAACAATGCGGCGAAAAGCCCACAAGAAATGTTCCTTTTTTTGTGTGCAGGCATATGCGACCTCCCATCATGTCAATGCGTTGAAAGCGGCCCGGATACCCGAGGCCGGAAGGGAAAACGCTGCGGGCATGGCGTGATTTCCCTATGGGTGCACCATACGCTCCCTAATGGAGAACAGAAGATACGATCCTCTCTTATTCTTGCCTGATTCTCTCGCGGTGCTACCCAAAGAGGTCGGAGTGTGGTATCAAAAAACCGAACCCTGAAAAGGATTTTTCTTTATTCCATGCAAAAACAGAGGATTATGCCATATGATGGAAACGGGGAGTGGAGAGACGGCAAGAACCGCCAGCCTTTTGAAAGAGAAATTGCTCCAGCGGGCGCCCGAGCACGGGAAGTATCCGATGGACATCGAAGGGCTGGTCATCACGCGGCGGCATGAAGCCAACAGGATTGAAACCTGCTTCTCCAAGCCTTCCGTCAGCGTGATCATTCAAGGCTCCAAGCGGACCATGCTGGGCTCCGAGGAGTACTGCTACGGCGAAAACCAGTGCCTCGTGGCCGGGGTGGACATGCCGAGCTCCTTTTACGTCACGGATGCCAGCCCTGAGCGGCCCTTTCTGGCGCTGTGCCTTGATCTGGACAAGTACCTGATCACCCGGCTCGCGGCGGAAGTCCCGCCGCCCTGCGCGACCGGGGCCTGCTCCTACAAGGGGCTCTCCGTCGCGGACGTCGATCCCGATATCCTACATGCGTTCCTGCGCCTCGTCGAGCTTCTCGAGAAACCGGAGCAGATACCCATACTCGGGCCGCTCATTGTCCGCGAAATCCATTACCGCCTGCTCATCGGCCCCCAAGGGGAATTCCTGCGCCGACTGAACACCCTCGGCACCCAGAGCAATCAGATCGCCCAAGCCATCACGTGGCTGCGGGACAATTACAGGGAACCGTTGCAGGTCGACAAGCTGGCTCAGAAGGTAAACATGGCCACCTCCACGTTCCACCGCCATTTTAAGGAAGTGACGACGCTCAGCCCGTTGCAGTTCCACAAGCGGCTGCGCCTGTACGAGGCCAAGCGCCTCATGCTCACGGAAAGCAAGGATGCCTCCAGCGCAAGTTTGGCCGTCGGCTACGAGAGCCCTACGCAGTTCAACCGGGAGTATAAGCGGCTGTTTGGCGAACCGCCGCACAGGGACGTGATGAGGATGCGCTGAGGACGGCGGCGCTTGCGCACCTCCCCCGCGCCTTTCCCCAGAGCGGTGGGAGTGCGGTGGGATCACTCAAAAAAGGAACCCACCGGCCTAGCCGGTGGTTCTTCATATGCGCCTGTAAGGCTC
>ERZ832522.43-NODE-43-length-136728-cov-13.457098_pt1 | contig 136728 bp, 132 predicted proteins | sample MGYA00519951_ERZ832522 | MGnify/ENA primary metagenome ERZ832522 (study PRJEB31850, sample SAMEA3708728) | human gut metagenome | biome: human gut; feature: human-associated habitat; material: faeces | place: China | collected 2014 ... | reverse complement strand
GCGCCAGAAGGGCACCGGCCGCGCTCGTCAGGGCTCCATCCGCGCTCCGCAGTGGTACCACGGCGGCATCGTGTTTGCCCCCAAGCCCCGCGACTACAGCTACACCCTCAACAAGAAGGTCAAGAGACTGGCTATGAAGTCCGTCCTCAGCGCCAAGGCACAGGAAGAGAATCTGGTCGTCATCGACTCCATCAAGATGGGCGAGATCAAGACCAAGAGCTTCAAGAGCTTCCTGAAGGCTGTCAACGCCGACTGCAAGGCTCTGGTTGTCACCGCTGAAAACGACGAGCTCGTCGTCAAGAGCGCTGCCAACATCCCCGGCGTTATGGTGACCTTCGCCAACCTCATCAACGTCTACGACATCCTGAACGCCAAGAAGCTGGTCGTCGACCAGGCTGCTCTTGCTAAGATCGAGGAGGTGTTCGCATAATGAAGACCGCATACGACATCATCATCAAGCCCGTTATCACCGAACAGTCCATGGAACAGACCGAAGCGAAGAAGTACGTCTTCCAGGTCGCCATCGATGCCAACAAGAGCGAAATCAAGAAGGCCATCGAGCAGATCTTCGGTGTCAAGGTCGAAAAGGTCAACACCATCCGCATGGAAGGCAAGGCCAAGCGCCAGGGCGTGACCTCTGGCTGCCGCGCCAACTGGAAAAAGGCTATGGTCAAGCTGACCGCCGATTCCAAGACCATCGAGTTCTTCGAAGGCATGGTCTAATTGAATTCTTAGAAGGAGTGTAAACGCAATATGGCGATTAAATCTTTTAAGCCGTATACCCCGTCGAGAAGAAACATGACCGTTTCCGCTTTCGATGGCGTAGATAAGAAGGCAAAGCCCGTACCCAGCCTGCTGCAGACCGTCAAGAAGAACGCCGGCCGCAACAGCTACGGCAGAATCACCGTTCGTCATCGCGGCGGCGGCAACAAGCGCAAGTATCGCATCATCGACTTCCGCCGTGACAAGATGGAAATGCCCGCAGTTGTGCAGCGCCTCGAGTACGACCCCAACCGCAGCGCATTCATCGCTCTGGTGAAGTACGAGGACGGCGAGCTCCGCTACATCCTCGCTCCGGTCGGCCTGAAGGCTGGCGACACCGTCGTCTCCTCCGCTTCCGCCGATATCAAGCCCGGCAACTGCCTGCCGATCGCCAACATCCCCGTTGGTACCATCATCCACAACATTGAGCTGTATCCGGGCCGCGGCGCGCAGCTCGTCCGCTCCGCCGGTGCTGCTGCGCAGCTGATGGCGAAGGACGCAGAGCTTGCACAGGTCCGTCTGCCCTCCGGCGAAGTTCGGCTGGTCCGCATGAACTGCACAGCAGTTGTCGGCCAGGTCGGTAACCTTGACCATGAGAACGTCCACATCGGCAAAGCTGGCCGTACCCGTCACATGGGTATCCGCCCGACCGTCCGCGGTTCCGTCATGAACCCGAACGATCACCCGCACGGCGGCGGCGAAGGCAAGAGCCCTGTCGGTCATCCCGGTCCTATGACCCCGTGGGGCAAGCCGGCGATGGGTCTGAAGACGCGCAAGGCCAAGAACCGCACGAACAAGTATATCTTTAAGCGCAGAAATGCGAAGTAAGGAGGATATGAAATGAGCAGAAGCATCAAGAAAGGCCCGTTTGTAGCACCCGAGCTGTTCAAGCGCGTGGAAGAGCTCAACAAGAACGGCGAAAAGAAGGTCCTCAAGACCTGGTCCCGCGCATCTACCATTTTCCCCTCCTTCGTCGGTCACACGATTGCTGTGCATGACGGCCGCCGTCATGTGCCGGTCTACATCACCGAGGACATGGTCGGCCACAAGCTGGGCGAATTCGTTCCCACCAGAACGTTCCGTGGTCACTCCGGCAGCAAGACCACCAATTCTTAATGAAGGAGGACGCCAGAACAATGGAAGCAAGAGCTTATCTGAAATATCTGCGGATCTCTCCGCGTAAGGTCGTCATTCTTTGCGACCTCATCCGCGGCAAGGATATCAAAACCGCGACCGCTTATCTGATGCAGACCCCGAAGGCGGCCTCCGAGCCCATGCTCAAGCTGCTCAAGAGCGCTGTTGCCAACGCAGAGAACAACAACGGCATGGACGTCGAGAAGCTGTATGTGTCTACCGCTATTGCGAACCCGGGCCCCACGCTCAAGCGCGGCATGCCCAGAGCGCAGGGCAGATACAACCGGATTCTCAAGAGAACCACTCACATCACACTCGGTGTGAGCGAGAAGGCTTAATCAGGAGGTTACTATGGGACAGAAAGTTAATCCCCATGGATTGCGCGTCGGCGTAATTAAGGACTGGGACTCTCGTTGGTATGCCCGTGAGGACAAAGTCGGTGATCTGATCGTCGAGGACTACAACATCCGTAAGTACCTCAAGAGCACCCTCTATGCCGCCGGTATCGCCAAGATCGAAATTGAAAGAGACAACGCAAAGGTCAAGATCAACATCCACTGCTCCCGTCCCGGTGTCATCATCGGCAAGGGCGGCACGGAGATCGAGGCTCTGCGCCAGAAGGTGGAAGCCAAGCTCGGCAAGACGGTCGCCCTCAACATCGTTGAGGTCCGCAGCCCCGACATGAACGCGCAGCTCGTCGCGGAGAACATCGCCGCACAGCTCGAGAAGCGTATTTCCTTCCGCCGCGCAATGAAGCAGGCCATCCAGAGAGCGACCAGACTCGGTGCAAAGGGCATCAAGTGCTCCTGCGGCGGCCGTCTGGGCGGCGCTGAGATCGCCAGAAGCGAATCCTACCATGAAGGCACCATCCCCCTGCAGACCATCCGCGCCGACATCGACTACGGCTTTGCTGAGGCCAACACGACCTACGGCAAGATCGGCTGCAAGGTCTGGATCTACAAGGGCGAAGTTCTGAACACGACCCTCCGTGCAGAGAACCCCGAGCCCGCAAAGCGCGAGCGCCGTCAGCGCGACGACCGTCGTGGTGACCGCCGCAACGGTGACCGCCGCAATAACGGCGACCGCCGCCCTTATGGTGAGAGAAGATACAACAACGACCGTAGGGAAGGAGGCAACCGCTAATGTTAATGCCCAAAAGAACCAAGTACCGCCGCGTACAGAGAGGCCGCATGAAGGGCGCTGCTTCCCGCGGCAACAAGATCGCTTACGGCGAGTTCGGCATTCAGGCCATGGAGCCCGGCTGGATCACCGGCAACCAGATTGAGGCGGCTCGTGTCGCCATGACCCGTTACACCAAGCGTGGCGGCCAGGTCTGGATCAAGATTTTCCCCGACAAGCCTGTTTCGAAGAAGGCGCTCGGCGTCCGTATGGGCTCCGGTAAAGGCGCGCCCGAATACTGGGTCGCAGTCGTGAAGAATCAGAAGGTTATGTTCGAAATCGGCGGCGTTTCCGAAGAGGAAGCGCGCGAGGCACTGCGTCTTGCCCAGCACAAGCTGCCCATCAAGACGAAGATCATTGCCAGAGAAGCCCCGGAAACCGAGAATGGTGGTGAATAAGATGAAGGCAAACGAAATCCGTAAAATGTCCGCCGCTGAGCTGGAAGGCAAGCTGGCTGAGCTGAAGAAGGATCTGTTCATGCTGAGAATGCAGCATGCGACCAATCAGCTGGATAACCCCCTGCAGATTGCTGTTGTCAAGAAAGACATTGCCCGCATCAAAACTATTATTCGTGAGAACGAGACCAAGTAACGGAGGTAAGCGAACATGAGTGAAAATACCAGAGCTTTCCGCAAAACCAGGATTGGTACCGTCGTCTCGGATAAGATGGACAAGACCATCGTGGTTGCGATCGAAACGAACGTGCAGCACAAGCTGTACCACAAAATCATCAAGAGAACCTACAAGCTGAAGGCGCATGACGAGCAGAACCAGGCCGGCATCGGCGATACTGTCAAGGTCATGGAGTGCCGTCCTCTGTCTAAGGACAAGAGATGGAGACTTGTAGAGATCATCGAAAAGGCTAAGTAAGGAGGTCGACAACTATGATTCAGAGTGAAAGCTATTTGAAGGTTGCCGACAATACCGGCGCCAAGGAAATCAAGTGCATCCGCGTTCTGGGCGGCGCAAAGCGCAAGTTCGGCAACATCGGCGACGTCGTCGTTGCTTCCGTGCGCAAGGCTGCTCCGAACGGAACGGTCAAGAAGGGCGAGGTCGTTAAGGCCGTTATCGTCCGCTCTGTCAAGGGCACCCGTCGTACCGACGGCACCTACGTCCGCTTCGACGAGAACGCTGCCGTTCTCATCAAGGACGACAACAGCCCGCGCGGCACCCGTATTTTTGGGCCGGTCGCAAGAGAGCTTCGTGACAGCGGTTACATGAAGATCTGCTCTCTGGCACCTGAGACTGTTTAATAGGGGGACCAAGAGATGAACGTTAAGAAGAACGATACCGTGGTTGTCCTGTCCGGCAAGGACAAGGGCAAGAAGGGTAAGGTCCTCGAGGCTATGCCCGCAACCGGCAAGGTCATTGTTGAAGGCATCAACATTGCGACCTGCCATGTCAAGCCGAAGAAGCAGGGCGAAGAGGGCGGCATCATCCGCCGTGAGATCCCCATGTACGCTTCCAAGGTGATGCGCGTCTGCCCGAAGTGCGGCAAGGCGACCCGCGAAGCTTTCAAGGTTGAAAACGGCGCGAAGGTCCGTGTCTGCAAGAAGTGCGGCGAAACTATTTGAGAGGGAGGATTGAAGAATGTCTAGACTGCATGTAAAGTACAATGAAGAAATCGCTCCCGCTCTCATGAGCAAGTTCCAGTACAAGAGCGTGATGCAGATCCCGAAGCTCAGCAAGGTCATCGTTAACGTTGGCTGCGGCGAGTCCAAGGGCAACGCCAAGGAGATCGAGGCCATCTGCAAGGATATCGCTACCATTACCGGCCAGAAGCCCATCACCACCAAGGCCCGCAAGTCCGTTGCGAACTTCAAGGTCCGTGAAGGCGAAACCGTCGGCGTCAAGGTTACGCTGCGCGGCGAGAGAATGTACGAGTTCCTCGATCGTCTGTTCAACGTGGCGCTGCCCCGTGTCCGCGACTTCCGCGGCATCAACCCCAACTCCTTCGACGGCCGCGGCAACTACGCTTTTGGCCTCAAGGAACAGCTGATCTTCCCTGAAATCGAATACGACAAGGTCGATAAGATCCGCGGCATGGATATCTGCATCTGCACCACCGCTTCTACCGACGAAGAAGCCAAGGAACTGCTGACCATGGTCGGCGCTCCGTTCTACGCTTGATTGGAGGATTTGACGAATGGCTAGAAAAGCAATGATTCTCAAGCAGAAGGAAGAACCCAAGTTCTCCACTCGCTACTACAACCGCTGCAAGATCTGCGGCCGTCCCCATGCCTATCTGCGTGACTACGGCGTCTGCCGTATCTGCTTCCGCGAGCTGGCCTACAAGGGCGAGATCCCCGGTGTCAGAAAGGCATCTTGGTAAATCTTTTTCCGCCATGCGGCGTTATTTGTGGCTTGGCGTACACAAAGTACGCCTGCGCCGCAAAACCTTGCCTGGCGAAAAAATCTTCACCAATCTGCCCTCTGAAAGTTTAGAGAGCAGTTGAAGTGAAGCGAGGCCGCAAGCCTCATCCATCAGTTATCGCCAGGGCGGCTCTGCCGCCCTCCAACGATAAAAATAAGGATGACGAAAGGTCACGGTTAATTGGCGGGTACTTGCCTGCCGGATCGATTAGTCGTGATACCTCGTCACCGGAACCGCTTTTGCGGTAACTTCAAACTAGGAGGAAAAACAAATGCAAATCACTGATCCCGTTGCCGATATGCTGACCCGCATCCGGAATGCAAACACGGCGAAACACGAGTCTGTGGACGTTCCTGCTTCCAATCTGAAGAAGGCCATCGCACAGATCCTGCTCGACGAAGGCTACATTAAGTCCTTTGAGATCGTTGACGACGGTACCCAGGGTATCATCCGCATCCAGCTGAAGTACCTCGCTGGTAAGGAAAAGGTCATCAGCGGCCTTCGCAGAGTTTCCAAGCCCGGCCTGCGTGTGTACGCCGGTGCTGACGAGCTGCCCAGAGTCCTCAAGGGTCTCGGCATTGCGATTATTTCCACGTCCAAGGGCGTCATGACCGACAAGAAGGCTCGCGCGAACCATGTCGGCGGCGAAGTCCTGGCATTCGTATGGTAAGGAGGGTATTGAACGATGTCTAGAATTGGTAGAATGCCCGTTACCATCCCCGCAGGCGTTGAGGTCTCCATCGTTGAGCCGAACGTCGTGACCGTCAAGGGTCCGAAGGGCACGCTGACGCAGACCATGCGTCCTGAAATGATCATCAAGGTTGAAGACGGCGTGATCCATGTTGGCCGCCCGTCCGAAGATAAGCTCCACAAGAGCCTGCACGGTCTGACCCGCAGCCTCATCCACGATATGGTTGTCGGTGTTACCGATGGCTTCAAGAAGGAGCTCGACATCAACGGCGTCGGCTACAGAGCCAGCAAGGAAGGCAACAAGCTCGTCATGAACCTTGGCTACTCCCACCTTGTGACCATGGAAGAGATCGATGGCATCACCATCGAGGTTCCGGCTCCCAACAAGGTGATCGTCCACGGCATTGACAAGCAGAAGGTCGGCCAGTTCGCCGCCAACGTCAGAGCCAAGAGACCGCCTGAACCCTATAAGGGCAAGGGTATCAAGTATACGACTGAGGTCATTCGCCATAAAGAAGGCAAGGCCGGCGGTAAGAAATAATTAGGAGGTGTGCCATAATGGTTAAAACGTTTGATAAGAATGCGCAGCGTATGAAGCGCCACACCAGAGTGCGCGGCAAGATCTCCGGCACGCCCGAAAGACCTCGCCTGAATGTTTATCGCAGCAACGCGAACATCTACGCACAGGTCATCGACGACGTCAACGGCGTCACGCTGGTTTCCGCATCCACTCTTGACAAGGAATTCAAAGGCGCTACCGGCAACAAGGAAGCTGCCCGCAAGGTCGGCAAGCTGGTTGCAGAGCGCGCAAAGGCAAAGGGCATCGACACTGTCGTTTTCGACCGCGGTGGTTATATCTATCACGGCCGTGTGGCAGAGCTTGCTGAGGGCGCCCGCGAAGGCGGCCTGGAATTCTAATCGGAGGAGGATGAACAATGGCTTACAATAGAGACAGAGCACCGAAGGAAGACAACGCTCCCGAGATGATCGAGAAGGTTGTTTATCTGAACCGTGTTTCCAAAACCGTCAAGGGCGGCCGTGTTATGAAGTTCTCCGCTCTGGTTGTTGTCGGCGACGGCAAGGGCACCGTTGGCTACGGCCTCGGCAAGGCTGCTGAAGTTTCCGAAGCAATCCTCAAGGGCATTGCTGACGCAAAGAAGAACATGGTCAAGGTCACCCTCGAGGGTACCACCATTCCCCATGAAGTGATCGGCGTATTCGGCGCAGGCCGCGTCATGCTCAAGCCCGCACCCGAAGGCACCGGCATCATCGCCGGCGGCGCTGTCCGTGCGGTCATGGAGGCTGCCGGCATTTCCAACATCCGTGCGAAGTGCCTGCGCTCGAACAACCCCCAGAACGTTGTCAAGGCGACGATGCAGGGCCTGATGAGCCTGCGCGACGCAGCTGCTGTTGCCCGTATCCGCGGCAAGAGCGTCGAAGAAATTGTCGGTTAAGGAGGACTCTGAAATGGCAAATCTGAGAATCAAGCTTGTCAAGAGCCTCAACGGCCGTCTTGAAAAGCACATCGCGACTGCGCATTCGCTCGGTCTGCGCAAGATCGGTCAGGAGACCGTTCAGCCTGACAACACCCAGACCCGCGGTAAGATCGCCAAGATCGGTTACCTGCTCCAGGTCACGGAAGAACAGTAAGGAGGACAAGTAGATGAATTTACACGAACTTGCTCCGGTTATGGGTTCTACCCATGTCAATAAGCGCAAGGGCCGCGGCTCGGCAACGGGCAACGGCAAGACCGCAGGCCGCGGACACAAGGGCCAGAAGGCCCGTTCGGGCGGCAAGCTCCGCATCGGCTTTGAAGGCGGCCAGATGCCTCTGGCACGTCGTATCCCGAAGCGCGGCTTCAACAACATCTTCGCAAAGCCCCTGACGGCTGTGAACGTCGCGGTTCTCAACCAGTTTGAAGACGGCGCGGTCGTCGACTCCGCCGCTCTCATCGCAAAGGGCATTCTTCAGGACTGCAAGTACGGCCTGAAGGTTCTCGGCAACGGTAATGTGACGAAGAAGGTCACGGTGAAGGCTGCGGCTTTCTCCGAGTCTGCCAAGGAAAAAATCGAAAAGGCAGGCGGAAAGGCCGAGGTGGTGTAAGTGTTTACTACACTCCGTAACGCCTGGAAGATCCCCGAGCTCCGCAAAAAGATCCTCTTCACGCTCATCGTGATGCTGATCTACCGTCTCGGCAACTGCGTTCCCGTTCCCTATGTCAACGTCATTGCGCTGAACAACTACTTCACCACGCAGCTGGCGAACACCGTTCTTGGTCTTTATAACGCCATGTCGGGCTCTGCGTTCTCGCAGGCTACCGTGTTTGCGCTCGGTATTCAGCCCTACATCAACGCCTCCATTATCATCGAGCTTCTGACCATCGCGATTCCGGCCCTGGAACGTCTGGCCAAGGAAGACGGTGAGGAAGGCCGCAAGAAGATCCAGAACATCACCCGCTACACGACCATCGGCCTCGGGCTTCTCATGGGCTTCGCGTACTACGTGATGCTCAAGAACTACAGCCTGCTGAGCCAGACGGGCTTTGTCTACGGCCTCGTGATCGTCCTGACCTTTACGGCAGGCGCGTCCTTCCTGATGTGGATGGGCGAGCAGATTAACGAGTTCGGCATTGGCAACGGTATTTCCATGATCCTGTTTGCCGGTATCGTCTCCCGTATCCCGCAGCTCGTCAGCAACATGGTCACGTCTCTTTCGAACGGCACTCTCAAGTGGTACACCGCGATTCTGCTCGTCGTCGGCATTCTGGCGATCATGGTCTTCATCGTGTTCATCACGAACTCCGAGCGCAGAATCCCCGTGCAGTACGCAAAGCGTGTCGTTGGACGGAAAATGTATGGTGGTCAGTCCACGCACCTGCCCATCAAGGTCAACATGTCCGGCGTCCTGCCTATCATCTTCGCACAGTCCATCGCTTCTCTGCCCGCGACGATTATTGCGTTCACCGGCACGAGCAGCACCGGCTTCTGGGCCTGGATGAACAAGTACGTCTTCGATAACAAGAGCGCTGTCTATTTGGTGTGCTATTTCCTGCTGATCATCGCGTTCAGCTACTTCTATTCCACCATCCAGTTTAACCCGATCGAAATCGCCAACAATCTCAAGAAGAACGGCGGCTTCATCCCTGGCTTCCGCCCGGGCAAGCCCACGGCTGATTTCATTCTGAAGGTTATCAACAAGATTACGCTCTTTGGCGCTCTGTATCTTGCAATCGTGGCAATTATGCCGATTCTCGTCGGCATCATCATCGGCAACTCGTCGCTCGGCATTGGCGGTACGTCTGTCATCATCGTTGTTGGTGTGGCACTTGAGACCGTGAAGGCTCTGGAAGCGCAGATGCTGATGCGCCACTACAAAGGCTTCCTGGAGTGAGCCGGAGGGATCGGAAATGAAACTGATTCTTTTGGGAGCTCCCGGAGCAGGAAAGGGTACGCAGGCTGAGATCATCAGCGAAAAGCTGCATATCCCGACCATTTCCACTGGCAACATTCTTCGCGAAGCGATCAAAAACGGCACCGAGACCGGTCTGAAAGCGAAGAGCTTTATGGACGCGGGCAAGCTCGTTCCGGACGATGTCATCATCGGCATCGTCTCGGAGCGTGTGGCGCAGCCTGATTGCGCAAACGGCTTCATCCTCGACGGCGTGCCCCGCACGATCCCGCAGGCGGAAGCTCTGGAGGCGGCAGGTATTCATTTTGACCGCGTGATCTCGATCGAGATCGAAGACGCTGTGATTGAAGCGCGCATGACCGGCCGCCGCGTCTGCGGCAGCTGCGGCGCAAGCTATCACATCACGGCACACCCGCCCAAGGTCGAAGGCATCTGCGACGCCTGCGGCAAGGAGCTCGTCATCCGCAAGGACGACGCGCCCGAAACCGTTAAGAATCGCCTGAAGGTCTTCCACGCGGAGACCGAGCCGCTCAAGGATTTCTATGAGAAGCTCGGCGTTCTGAAGCTGGTTGAAGGCAACCAGCCGATCGAGTCCGCAACGAAGGACATTCTCGCGGCATTGGGTGTTTAAGTATGATTCCAGTCAAAAATGAGCGCGAGATAGAGGTTATGCGCAAGGCCTGTAGAATTACCGCGGCAGCGCGTGCTTTGGCAGGCGAAATGGTAAGGCCGGGCGTCACAACCAGACAGATCGATAAGGCGGTACACGATTATATCGTGTCGCAGGGCGCAAAACCAACCTTCCTCGGCTATGGAGGGTTCCCCGCAAGCGTCTGCGTCTCGGTCAACGAGGTGGTCATCCATGGGATCCCGGGACACCGGGTTCTCAAGGAGGGCGACATTGTCTCGATCGATGTGGGCGCGCAGTGGGGCGGTTTTACCGGTGACTGCGCCGGAACCTTTGCCTGCGGAAAGATTTCTGCACAGGCACAAAAGCTCATTACGGTAACAGAACAGAGCTTCTACGAGGGCATCAAATTTGCACGTCAGGGATACCGGATCTCCGACATCGGCCACGCCGTTCAGACATATGTGGAAAGCCAGGGGTTTGGCGTTGTCCGCGCGTTTGTCGGCCATGGTGTGGGCGAGCATCTGCACGAAGAACCGGAAGTCCCCAATTTTGGTGCCCCCGGCCGAGGCCCGCGGATGGTCAAAGGCATGACCCTGGCAATCGAACCGATGGTCACGCAGGGTTCGTACGAAGTACGCGTCCTGAAGGACAAATGGACGACTGTAACTGCCGATGGCAAGCTCGCGGCCCACTACGAAAACTCAATTCTGATTACCGACGGCGAGCCGGAAATTCTCACCGTTACAGAGGGGCTTTGAAAACATGGAAGTATCCAAAGCGGACATGATTGTTTCGCTTGCAGGACGCGACAAGGGACAGCTCTTCTTCGTGATCGACACGGATGATCAGTTTGTCTACCTCGCCGACGGCAAGGGACGAAGGCTGGAAAGCCCGAAGCGCAAAAAGCGCCGGCACGTCCGGAAGCTCCCTTTGTATGCATCCCGCGTCGCCGAGAAAATTCGCAACGGCGACAAGGTACTCAACAGCGAATTACGAAGGGAATTGGCCGTCATCGGCCAAACATTCAATAGTCAAAACCAAGGGGGTTAATTGATCTTGGCAAAAGACGACGTAATCGAACTTGAGGGCATCGTAACCGATGCACTGCCGAATGCCATGTTCTCCGTCGATATCGGCGGCGGGCACACCATTCTGGCGCATATTTCCGGCAAGCTCCGGATGAACTTTATCAAGATTCTGCCCGGAGACAAGGTGACAGTCCAGATGTCGCCGTATGATTTAACTAGAGGCAGAATCACATGGAGAAGTAAATAGAGCCACTGTGCTCAAATGGAGGTTAACAGTATGAAGGTAAGACCGTCCGTTAAGCCCATGTGCGAAAAGTGCAAGATCATCAAGCGCAAGGGCCGTGTTATGGTAATTTGCGAAAACCCGAAGCATAAGCAGAGACAAGGTTAATAGGAGGAGCTCTGAATAGTATGGCACGTATTGCTGGTATTGACCTGCCCCGTGATAAGAGAATCGAAATCGGTTTGACTTATATCTACGGTATCGGCAGAAAAAGCGCGCAGGACATCCTGAAGGCAGCCGGTGTGGATGGCGACATCCGCGTCAAGGATCTGACAGAAGATCAGGAGTCCGCTCTGCGTGAAGTTATTGACAAACACTACACCATTGAGGGCGACCTCCGCCGTGAAGTTGCGCTCAACATCAAGCGCCTGACCGAGATCGGCTGCTACCGCGGTGTCCGTCACCGTCGTGGCCTGCCCGTTCGCGGCCAGAGAACGAAGACCAACGCTCGTACCCGCAAGGGCCCGAAGAAGACCATTGCGAACAAGAAGAAGTAAGGGGAGTGTGAGATAGTATGGCAAAAGCAGTCAAGAAGGTTATCAAGCGCCGTCGTGAGCGCAAGGTTATCGAAAAGGGCGCCGTGCATATCCGCTCGTCCTTTAACAACACCATGGTTACCGTGACCGACGCCAACGGTAACGCTCTGTCCTGGGCCTCCTCCGGTGGTCTCGGATTCCGCGGAAGCAGAAAGTCGACCCCGTACGCCGCGCAGATGGTCGCTGAGACCGCCGCGAAGGCAGCTGTCGACAACTATGGCCTGAAGACCGTCGAAGTCTTCGTCAAGGGCCCCGGCCAGGGCCGTGAGTCCGCAATTCGCGCGCTGCAATCCGCTGGTCTGGAAGTCACCATGATCAAGGACGTCACCCCCATTCCGCACAATGGCTGCCGTCCCCCGAAGCGCCGCCGCGTGTAATAGGCAAGGAGGAGAATAGTAATGGCAAAGAATACACAGCCTGTATTGAAGCGTTGCAGAACGCTGGGCGTATCTCCCGCTGCAATGGGTTACAGCAAGCAGTCGAACCGCAACCCCGGCGGCAAGAGAAGAACCAAGAAGTCCGAGTATGGCACGCAGCTGACCGAGAAGCAGAAGGTCAAGTTTGTCTACGGCATTCTGGAAAAGCAGTTCCGGATGTACTACGAGAAGGCCGAAAGAATGAACGGCAACACCGGCGAAATTCTTCTGAGCCTCGTCGAGCGCCGTCTCGACAACGTTGTGTACCGTCTGGGCTTCGCCTCCACGCGCCGTGAGGCTCGTCAGCTGGTGAACCATGGTCACTACACCGTCAATGGCAAGTCGGTCAACATCCCGTCCTACCTCGTCGATGTGAACGATGTCATCGCCGTCAGTGAAAAGAGCAGCTCCAACAACCGCTTCAAGAAGATGAAGGAAGACGACGCGTTCGTCGCCGCTCCGAAGTGGCTGGAAAGAGACAAGAACAACCTCACCGGTAAGGTTATTGCGCTGCCCGCAAGAGACGATATTGACTTTGAGATCGCAGAAAATCTGATCGTCGAATTGTACTCCAAGTAACGTTTCACCCTCGTTTATTGGTAAGCTGAATTCGGCAGCGAGACTACGGGTTTCGCAGTTACAAGGAGGGTTTAATTATTCATGGTAGAAATTGAAAAGCCGCGTATTGAGTGTATGGATTCCCCGGAGGATGGCTCCTACGGCAAATACGTCGTCGAACCTCTGGAAAGAGGCTACGGCACCACCCTCGGCAACTCTCTGCGCAGGATTCTTCTTTCCTCCCTGCCCGGCACAGCCGCGACCTCGATCAAGATCGCGGGTGTGCAGCACGAGTTCTCTACGATTCCCGGCGTCAAGGAAGACGTGACGGAGATCGTTCTGAATGTAAAGAAGATCATCGCAAGACTGCATTGCCAGGGCACAAAGACTGTCTTCATTGACGCAACCGGCGAGCGCGAAGTCACGGCCGGCGATATTAAGGCAGACGGCGAGGTCGAGATCCTCAATCCCGACCAGCACATTTGCACGTTGGGTCCCGATGCTACCTTCAACATGGAAATCACGCTGAGCCACGGCCGCGGATACGTCTCGTCCGACAAGAACAAGACGCCCACCATGCCCATCGGAACGATTGCGGTCGATTCGATCTACACGCCGGTCTATAAGGTGAACTACACCGTCGAGAACACGCGTGTGGGCAACATGACAGACTATGACAAGCTTACGCTCGAAGTCTGGACCGATTCTACCATCTCCGCAAGAGATGCGGTCAGCCTCGGTGCAAAGATTTTGTCCGACCATCTGAGCCTGTTCACGGATCTTTCCGATGCCGTGGCCAACAAGCCGACGATGGCGGAAAAGCCTGAGACGCATCGCGACAAGGTCCTGGAAATGACCATCGAAGAGCTTGACCTGTCCGTCCGAAGCTTCAACTGCCTCAAGCGCGCCAACATCAACAACGTCGAGGATCTGATCTCCAGAACCGGCGAAGACATGATGAAGGTCCGCAACATGGGGCGGAAGTCTCTGGAGGAAGTGCAGAACAAGCTGGCTATGATGGGTCTGTCCCTGGCAAGCGACGATTCCACGAATTCCAACAATAACTAACGATAACCTTTCAAGAAGGAGGTAAAGTCCTATGTTTGGTACCAGAAAGCTCGGCAGAACCAGCGACCAGCGCAAGGCCATGCTCAGAGCTATGACTACCTATCTGTTCGAAAACGGCAAGATCGAGACGACCTTCACCCGCGCGAAGGAAGTCCAGCCCGTTGCAGAGAAGATGATCACCCTTGGCAAGAAGAACACCCTGGCTTCCTATCGCAGAGCCATGGCGTACATCACCAAGGAAGATGTTGCCAATAAGCTGTTCAAGGAGATCGCTCCGAAGTATGCCGACCGTAACGGCGGCTATACCCGCGTGACCCGCCTTGGCCCGCGCCGCGGCGACGCAGCCGAGATGGCTGTTATCGAGCTCGTCTGAGTTTCCAAAAACCCTCTTTGATGCACGTCAAGGAGGGTTTTTCGTATCCGCGCGTAAAAATTCCCCCGATGGCGCATACTAGGCCAAAGGGGGAATTTTCATGCATATGACGAATCAGGAGTACAACAAATATGTGGCAAGCCTTGCGAAAAAGTCTCCGATCTGGAAGGATCTTCTTTGCAGCTTTTTGATCGGCGGAGTCATCTGCGCGCTTGGGCAGCTGATTTTAAACGGCTGGGGAGCGGCGGGACTTGACAAGGATGCGGCCGCAGTGGCCACGGCCATCTCACTCGTTTTTCTGAGCGCTGTGCTCACAGGACTCAGCTGGTACGACGACATTGCGAAAATCGCAGGCGCAGGCACGATCGTCCCGATCACGGGCTTTGCAAACGCCGTCGTCTCGCCGGCCATCGAATTCAAGGCCGAGGGCTTCGTGACGGGCATGGCCGCCAAGATGTTCACGATCGCGGGCCCTGTCATCGTCTACGGAACGACCGCCAGCGTCGTCTACGGCATCATCTACTGGCTCTGCACCCGATAAGAAATGTCCGCCAGTATCTGGCGGACATTCATTTTTATCCAGTGGTAAAATGATACGAATGGCCGGGGTCGTAGGCCATTTTGTTGCTCTCAGAGATGAAGTCCATGAAGCGTTTTGCGGCAGAGGTCGGGGTCACACCCTGAAGCGTGCACATTGTGACGGCGCGCGGCGGAATCGAGAAATCCGTCCGCAGCGGCAGAATCACGCCCCGGCCAAGTCCCGATTGGGAAAACTCCTCTGTCACACACGCAACACCAAGGCCGATGCGCGCGAGCGAGATGAGAAGGTTGTGAGAGCCGAGCTCAATTTCCGGCTGGATCGTTACGCCGTGCTGCTGGAAATACTGCTCGAGATAGAGCCGGGAGCTTGCCTTGCGCTCGAGCAGGATCAGCGGGAAGGCCGCGATCTCCTCCATGGAGTATGCGTGGGTAAAATCGCACGGATAATCCGGCGCGGCGACAAAGATCGTGTGCGTGTCCACACAGTGCCGCACGTCATAGACCGCCGGGTCCTGATCGTCGCTGGCAAAGGCAATATCCACCTGCCCGGCGTGCAGATAGTTGAGCACCATATGGCTTGTGCCGTTTAAAATCCGGATGCGGATATCGGGGTAGTCCCGATGAAACGCCTCCAGGCGCGAAAGAAGATACGTCTTCGTCACGGTATCGCTAGCTCCGATGATGAGCTCGCCGGTGAGAAGCTGCCGCGACTGCGCGAGCTTTTCTTCGCCGCTCTGAATGAGCCCCAACGCGTGGGAGATATATTCCTGCAGGAGCTTACCTTCACTCGTTAAATACACGCCCTTCGTGCTGCGCGAGAAAAGGCGCACCTGCAGCTGCTCCTCGAGCTGCTTGATGGACTGGCTGACCGCCGACTGGGAAATGAACAGGTTCTGCGCGGCTGCGGAGATGTTCCCCATGCGCGCCACCTCGTGGAAAACCCGGTAAAGCTCCAACTTGACTGCCATCTGTGTCCCTCCGTCATTAGAAATGCTAATACTTAAAATTACGTATATCTATTTTACTTATCTCTGCTTTTTGATTATAATCTTAGTATCTGCGATTGTCCAGAAAATTTTTCAGGAGGCTTCTCATGCTCATCCGATCTGCTGAACAGGATATTGAACGCGTTCTCTACACCGAAAAGGCCATCGCCGCGCGCGTCGAGGAAATCGGCACAGAGCTTACAAAAAAGCTCGGCGACAAGCGCCCGGTTCTTGTCTGCGTCTTAAAAGGCGCTTCGTTTTTCTACATCGATCTCTGCCGCTGCATGAACTGCGCCATCGACATGGACTTCATCTCCGTCTCGAGCTACGGCGCGGGCGCGCAGTCCACGGGCGTTGTGCGTCTGATCAAGGACTTGGATAACAACATCACCGGCCGCGACGTGGTCATCGTCGAGGATATCATCGACTCCGGCCTTACCATGCACTATCTCAAGGAGCTGCTTTCCGCGAGAAAGCCCGCGTCCATCACGACCGTCTCCTTCCTCGATAAGTCCACCTGTCACGATAAGAGCCTCAAGACCGACATCTGCGGCTTTGAGATTCCTGACGAATTCGTCGTCGGGTACGGCCTTGATTACGCGAACTACTACCGGAACCTTCCTTACATCGGCATTCTGCGTCCGGAGTGCTACCAGTAAAAGTGGAGTCAATCGACTCCACTTTTTTCCGCAATCGGTCATTTCGCCGCATAATAGTTTCGGTTCCGCCAAATTTTTGTCTTGTTTTTTCCGGGTTCGCCTCTTGACGAAAGCGGTCAGAAATGATAGCATCAGGGTACAAACAAATACGGTCTGTCCGCCCCTTGCGGATGGACCCCCGCTTGCCAATATAAATCCGGATACATGGCCCGGACGTTTCTACCGCAGCGCCAAAGCTGCGACTATTGGACATTTGCCGCAGAGGACTAGGTTCCCGCGGCTTTGTGAATTGGCAGCAGGAGCGTTGTCTCTTGCCGCCGATTTTATTACATATCTGTTGGAGGTTTGTTATGCAGGAGCTCAAGGAACGGATCATAAAAGAAGGCAAGGTTTTGCCCGGCAATATCGTAAAAGTTGACGGTTTCCTCAACCACAGGATCGACTGCAAGCTGATGGCAGACATCGCCGATGAGTTTGCGAAGCTGTTTGATCTGTCCAAGGTCGATCTCATCCTCACCGCTGAGGCAAGCGGTATTGCGCTGGCCGCGATCTGCGCCTACCGGTACGGTCTTCCGATGGTCTTTGCCAAGAAGGCCAAGAGCGATAACATTGAAGGCGGCCTCTATCAGAGCGAGATCTACTCCTATACCTATAAAAAGAAGGTCACGCAGATCCTCTCCAAGGAATGGCTGACAAAGGACAACCACGTGCTGATTCTCGACGACTTCATGGCAAACGGCGAGGCTGTGCGCGGTCTCTGCGAGTTAGTTGAGCAGGCGGGCGCAGAGCTTGTCGGCGTGGGCATTGCGATCGAAAAGGGCTTCCAGGGCGGCGGCGACCGGCTGCGCAACATGGGCGTCAACTACCACGCACTGGCCGTCATCGAAAAGGCCGACGAAAACGGCATTATCTTCCGAGAGAATTGATTTTTTGCATTTCATCCCGGCGTGTCTTTCTGGTGCGCCGGGTTTTTTAAAATTTTGCATGATTGTTGGAACTCCAACGGATTTGCGCGCTGTGTCCTGCTATACTAACGCCAGAACAAAGGAAACGGAGTGGTTTTGATGAAACGGAGAATCATTCAGATCGACGAGGAAAAGTGCAACGGCTGCGGCGCATGCGCGAAGGCCTGCCACGAGGGGGCCATCGGCATGGTGGACGGCAAAGCGAAACTGCTGCGCGACGACTACTGCGATGGTCTTGGAGACTGCCTTCCCGCATGTCCCATGGACGCAATTCACTTTGTCGAGCGCGAGGCTGCCGCTTATAACGAAGCTGCCGTTCTGGCTGCGAAGGCACACAAGGCGGCGCACACTGGCTGTCCCGGCGCGAGAATGCGGCAGATGCACCATGAGGGCGATGCAACTGCAACCGCGCAGAAGCGCCCCTCGCGGCTCTCGCAGTGGCCGTGTCAGATCAAGCTCGCGCCTGTGAACGCGCCGTATTTTGACGGCTGCGAGCTGCTGATCGCCGCCGACTGCACGGCCTATGCCTACGCATCCATCCACGAGGATTTCATGCGCGGCAAAATAACGCTCATCGGCTGCCCGAAGCTCGACGCGGTCGATTACAGCCAGAAGCTCGCCGCGATTTTCGCGCAGAACGATGTTCGCAGCGTGACGCTTCTTCGCATGGAGGTTCCCTGCTGCGGCGGACTTGAGTTTGCCGCAAAGAAGGCCATCGCCGAAAGCGGCAAGGAGCTTTCTCTTCGCGTGGTGACGATCTCGATCGAGGGCGAAATTCTCGAGGACGCTTGATTTTCATGACAAATATGCTAGAATAAACCCACCTTGGGACTGCTTTCCGGGCAGTCCCTGTTTCTTTGGGAGGCGCTATGAAGAAGCTTTGCGCGATCATCTCCGGCGGGCAGGCTGACGATCTGGCCGGCATCCGGGACGCGGATTTTATCATCGCCTGCGACCGGGGCTATGCCTATGCAAAACAAGCCGGTATTCGCCCGGACCTTCTCGTGGGGGATTTTGATTCTTATAAAGGTGAGCGCGACAAGAGTGTCTCCGTGCTCGATCTGCCGGTCGAGAAGGACGATACAGACACGATGGCGGCGGTCCGCTGGGCAGTCTCCGAAGGCTTTTCGGAACTTCGGCTCTACTGCGCGCTGGGCGGCCGGCTCGATCACCTGATGGGAAATCTCCAGGCACTGGGCTTTGCCTGCGAACGAGGCGTTAAAGCGTCGCTTCTTGGCAGGGACGCACGGATCTTTCTTCTGAAAAACGACGCTGTCACCATCCCGCCGCTCCCCGGCTATTCTCTTTCCGTGCTGGCCCTTACCGACCGGGTGGAGCATGTCTGCATCTCCGGGGTCAAGTACCCCTTGCAGGATGCGCTTGTCACGAACACCTTCCCCGTCGGCGTCAGCAACGAATGGGAGGGCACCGCGAACATCTCCTGCGGAGAGGGAATTCTGCTGGTTATCAACGCAAAAAAATAGAAATTTCCGTCCGAAAAAACGGGCGGGATTTTTTTGCGCAGAGGGCTTGACAGGCGTGCAATTTTGATTATAATTGAATTGTTCAAAAATGAACAATCTAGTTTTGGAGGAAACGGGCATGGAAAATTTCCTGACTGCGGCCAAACTCCACACGCACGCCAAGCGCTTCATGGACGCGTACAGCGCAGCCATGCAGCCGCTGAGCCGGGAATTTGAGATCCCGCAGACGGCGGCGGAGATCCTGCTGTTTCTGGCCAATAACCCGGAAAACAGCACGGCAAAGGAAATCTGCGCCATGCGTCATTTAAAACCCGGCATTGTGTCGCTGCACGTCGACACGCTGGCGACCCTCGGGCTTTTGGAGCGCAAAAGCGTCCCCGGAGACCGGCGAAAGCTCCGCCTTGTGCCGACCGAGAAGGCCGGGCCCATCATCGCCCGGGGCCGTGCCATGCAGGAGTCGTTTGCCAAGACGCTTGCGCAGGGGCTAGGGGAGGAAGAACTCGCCTGCTTTGCCCGCTGTATGGAGACCATCTCGCAGAATCTGGAGCGCGCAGCAGAGCTGACGCAGAAATGAAAGGTACCGCACTATGAATCAGGACAAAACATTTTTGGGAACGGAGCCGGTCGGGAAGCTTCTTTTAAAGCTCTCCGTGCCGACGGTCATCGCGCAGCTGGTCAACATGCTCTACAACATCGTCGACCGCATTTACATCGGCCACATGCCGGAGGACGGGTCGCTTGCCTTAACGGGCGTGGGCGTGTGTCTGCCGATCATCATGATCGTCTCGGCGTTCGCGGCTTTGGTCAGTACCGGCGGCGCGCCGCGGGCCTCCATCTTTATGGGCAAAAACGACCATGAGTCGGCGGAAAAGACACTTGGAAGCTGCTTCACCTTGCAGGTGATCGTCTCGCTTGTGCTGACGGCCGTCCTGCTCCTATTTAACCGCCCCCTGCTTCTGGCTTTCGGCGCAAGCGAAAACACGATTGACTACGCTGTCAGCTATATGAGCGTCTATGCCATCGGCACGATTTTTGTCCAGCTCACGCTCGGTATGAACGCGTTCATCACCGCGCAGGGCTTTGCGAAGACCGGCATGCTGACGGTGCTGATTGGCGCGGTCTGCAACATTGTGCTCGACCCGCTGTTCATCTTTGCGTTTCACATGGGAGTCCGCGGCGCGGCCTTGGCAACCATTCTCTCGCAGGGCGTGTCGTGCGTCTGGGTGTGCGCATTTCTGCGCGGGAAAAAGACGCTGCTGCGGCTTAAAAATGAAAACATTCGCCTGCGCCCGAAATTCTTCCTGCCATGCATCGCACTTGGCGCAGCGTCTTTTATCATGCAGGCAAGCGAGAGCGTCATCTCGGTCTGCTTTAATACGTCGCTTCTTAAATACGGCGGCGATATCGCGGTCGGCGCGATGACGATTCTGACGAGCGTCATGCAGTTTGCGATGCTTCCGCTGCAGGGCCTGGCGCAAGGCGCGCAGCCGATTCTGAGCTACAACTACGGCGCAAAGAGCGCGGGCCGCGTCAGAAAAGCGTTTCAGCTCCTTCTTATCTCGTCTCTTGTTTACTCGACCCTTCTCTGGGGTGCAATCCAGATATTCCCGAGTGTATTCGCCTCAATCTTTACGCCGAATGAAGCGCTCATCGTCTTTGCGGCGAAAGCGCTTCGAATCTACTGCGGCGTGCTGGTGCTTTTCGGCATCCAGATCGCCTGCCAGATGACGTTCGTCTCACTCGGAAATGCGCCGTGCTCGATCATTGTGGCCGTTGTTCGCAAGTTTGTGCTGCTCATTCCGCTCATCTATATCATGCCGCAGCTTGTGTCCGATCAGGCCATGGGCGTCTACATGGCGGAGCCCGTCGCAGACGTGATTGCCGTGATGTTTACCGCGATTTTGTTCTCGCGCCAGTTCCGCAAATCCATGACGGCGCTGGAGCTGGAGGCCAAAAACTCGGACGCTTGAGCAGATCGTCAAAAACCTTTCAGACCAATGATTTTGGAAAGGAAGATCGTGTGAAAGAAACCCATCAGGGGTGTCTTTCGCGTTCAATCAACCACTTTTTCAAACTTTAAAAAAGTTTGAAAAAGTGCTCAGCGTGTCAAAATAGACTTTTTGACACGCTGGCTTGATTTTTAGAGGTTTCCCCTGTATGATACAACTAATCTCTTGCTTTGGAGGCCGCGCATGGCAAACATTATCACGCTCACTTCGCTGGATGCGCCGGAGCTTGACGTTTACGCAAGACTCACGCAGGCGCAGCTGCGAAACCGCCTGGAGCCCGAGAAGGGACTTTTCATCGCCGAGAGCCCGAAGGTCATCGGGACGGCGCTGGACACGGGGTTAGAGCCCGTTTCGTTCCTGATGGAGCAGCGCCACATTACGGGCGACGCAGCATCCCTTCTTGCCCGGTTCCCGGATGTTCCGGTCTATACGGCGGAGCGGGAGCTTCTTGCGCGCCTTACCGGCTACACGCTCACACGCGGCGTTCTGTGCGCGATGCGGCGGCCCGCGCCAAAGAGCCCGACCGAGGTCATTGCGGGTGCAAAACGGATTGCGGTGCTCGAGGGCGTGGTGGACGCGACGAATATCGGCGCGATTTTCCGTTCGGCGGCGGCTCTGGGTATGGACGCGGTGCTGCTCAGCCCCACGTGCTGTGATCCTCTCACCCGGCGCGCGGTGCGCGTGAGCATGGGAACGGTCTTTCAGCTTCCGTGGGCCACATTTGACACCTGGCCGGCCGGCGGCATGGAGATTCTTCGCGGCGCGGGCTTTGCGACCTGCGCGATGGCGCTGCGGGATGATTCGCTCGCGCTCGGGGACGAGCGGTTAAACAGCCTTCCGAAGCTCGCCATCGTCTTGGGTGCGGAGGGAGACGGCCTTGCAAACGGAACTATCGCCGCGTGCGACTATACCGTCCGCATCCCCATGGCGCACGGCGTGGATTCTCTCAACGTCGCAGCCGCCAGCGCGGTCGCGTTCTGGGAGCTCCGCGCAAAAATAAAATCCCGCCTCTGAGGGAGGCAGGATAACATTCAGAGAATTTTCCAAGTTGTATTCGTAGGGGCGGACGACTCTGTCCGCCCAAGGGCAGCTACGAATTCGCCGAAGTGTTGCGCGTTTCGGAGGCATATTTTGCCGGGCGGGCAGAGTCGCCCACCCCTACGCAATGCGGGAGACTTTCCGGACAGAGGAGGCGCCCACACGTTGTTTTGAAACACGCACAACGGCCGCAGGCAGAGCCTGCGGCCGTTTCCGAGCTTCGGGGATTTTTCTTACGCGGCGGCGGTCACAAACGCGTCCAGCTGGGCTTTTGTGCAGGCGGCGTTGGGGCCGAACGTTTCGCCGGAGACAGCGCCAGCGGTCTTTGCCCAGGAGGCGGCCTGCGCGTAGTAACTGGTATCGGCAACGTCCAGGTAGCCTTCCGCATCTGCCGCCGGGCTCTTTGCCATGCGGTAGGCGATGACGGCGGCCTGCGCACGGGTGCAGGGGGCATCCGGGGAGAACGTCTTCGCGTCAACACCGGAAACGATCCCGTTTTCTGCGGCCCAGAGGACCGCCTCATAGAAGTAGTCGCCGGAAGCAACGTCCGCAAACGGCATGGCGGCCGACTTCGCCTTGGGAGAGCCCTCCTGCAGCCAGAGCGTGTAAATTGCGTCCGCGCGGGTGAGCGTCCCGCTTCTCTGTACGTAAGAGATCAGCTCCTGCGCGGTCTTCTGCGCAGCCTTGGCCATGGAAGCGCCGTTCTCGGTCGCGAGGCTTCTTGCATTTTTGGATGCCTGCAAGGTGTTCATGGAGACAAAGTCCTTATAAAATTCCTGCTGCAAAGCGTTAAGCTTTGCCTTGATGTATGTCTTGTCCGCGTCGTTCACCATCGGCGAGCCGTCTTCCTTTACAAAGTAGCGCACATAGTCGTTGAGAATCTCAAAGCTCCAATAGTATGATTTCTCCCATCCCTCGGGCAGGATCCGATAGCCGTTAGTCGTAGTGACCTCGCCGGTCTCGCGGTTATAAGAGCGTTTCGCGTAGGGGTAGAAGAGGCCTTCCGTGGGCTTTTCGGTCGTGAACCGGACCTCGGGCGTGCCCGCCTGATAGCCCTCATACATGGCGTCGATCAGCATCGGGTAATACGGCACAAAGACGTTGCAGGCAAGATCTCCCACAGCAACCCAGCCGACGGTTGCATATTCCATGGGGCGGTCCTTGAAGATCTGGAAGATTTCAATTTCCTGATTGCCGGACTTTGCGATGGTGCTGAGCTTGTAGTAGTTCAGGATGTCGTCGACGCTGAGCGTGCGGTCGGCAGAAATGTTCGTGTAGAGGGGAACGATCGCGCCGGATGCGTCGAGGTTCGAGATCGTGAAGCGGCTGTTGTCGGCAACTAACTGATCGGCATCGTAGGAATAGGCGCTGTTTAAATAGTTGAGGCCTTCGACAAGGCGCTTGTCGGCGCTGTCGAGCCTGCCCGCGTAGCTGGCGCGGAAGTTGATGATGTTTTCCGCCTCATCTCCCGTGAACGTTCCGGCGGCCTTCGCCGTCTCGATGAGTTTCGGGGAGGCGATGACGTTTTCCGTGTCGTCCAGATCGACGCTTCCGATGATGGCCATGTTGGGCTCTAAGAACAATAGATCGTCGTTTAATTTGATGGCCACATACTGCGTGCCGGAGCAGTTTTCAATGTACCAGCTCTCCTGCTGGTCGGTGATAAACAGTCCCGCGCCGTCGGCGCAGCCGTAGGTGTCGTAGATGCTGAGCAGCAGGTCGAGCGCTTCTCGCGCGGAAGCCGCTTCGCTTAAGAGCACCGTCGGGATATCGCCCTCTTCAATGCCGGCGGGCTTGCCGTTTTCCTGCGCCCAGCCCGCGTCCCGGTAGGGGTCAACGGCCAGAACCGCGTCGGTTCCGGAGATCGTCTCGGTCGCGGAGACAGACACGCCCTTTTCGTTCGTGCCGAACTCGGTATAGGAGGCGTGCTGTGCATTCTCCTCGCCACACTCGGGGCAGACGCCGTCATAGACATTGTCGTTTTTGAAGTACGTGAAGCGGTAGCTGGGGTGAGACAGCTCATAGGTAAAGGGGCCGTATTCCGGGCAGCCGCGGTACGTTCCGCTGTAGGCTCCTGCTTCGCTCACGAACCAGAGCTTGTTCATGTCCGAGCCGTAGTCCTCGCTGCGCGCGATGAACTTTGTGCCTTCCTGCGTGCGGTTCGCGCCCGCGTAGATGGTAGTGCAGGCCGAGGCCATGGTGAGAGACGACGCGATCATCGTCGCCGCGCCAAGCACACCCGCGAGCACCCGCTTCATGGTAAGATTCTTCATAGCTTCCTCCTTTTCTTCTCGATGGGCGGCGCGTGCCGCCGGTTTTCTGATGCACTAATGAATTATTACGCTAATTGTTTAGCTGATTAAATTATAGAACGTTCCGCGCAAAAAGAAAGGCACACTTCCGACAAAAAAAGACGAAGGCGCAGGCTGCGGCTTCGTCTAAAAGTATCAAAATTCCGTCAAAAAACCGTCACGCGCTCGACCTTGGTGCAAAGCCGCGTTTTTGTGTCGATCGTAAAAACCGCGCCGCAGAGCTTGCACGGGCCGGGGGCCGTCTCGTAGCGGGATGTAAGCTCTCCCCGGAACAGCGCGATCGACTGCTCCGGCTTTACGCCAAGCACCGACACAACAGGCCCCGTCATGCCGATGTCGGTCTGATAGCCCGTGCCGTGCGGGAGAATCTGCTCGTCCGCCGTGGGAACGTGCGTGTGCGTGCCCCAGAGGGCGGAAATTTTGCCGTCCAGATAGTAGCCCATCGCAAGCTTTTCGCTCGTGGCCTCGGCGTGGAAGTCGATGAAAATCGGAAGATCCCCCACGTCCTTGAGGATTTTATCGACCACACGGAAGGGATTGTCCGGCGAGAAGTCCATCGAGCACCGGCCAATGAGGTTCGCGACGGCAACCGGCCCCGCCTTCGTCTCAAAAATGCCCCAGCCGCGTCCCGGGAGGCTCGGCTGAAAGTTTGCCGGCCGCAGGATATAGGGGCTGTCATCCAAATACGGGCAGATCTCCCGCCGGTTCCAGGTGTGGTTTCCGAGCGTGATCACGTCTGCCCCCGCATCTAACATCGCGTCCGCCTGCTGCGGCGTCAGGCCCACGCCGCTGGCATTCTCGCCGTTCACGACGCAAAAATCAACGCCATACAGCCGCTTGACACTCCGCAAATGCTTTTCCAGATGCTTGAGCCCCGACACGCCCACCACGTCGCCTACCGCCAACACACGAAGTTCCATATCATACGCTCCTGATTTTTTTCTGAATTTTACCCGTATTATAGCATTTCGAAATCCGTTTGCCTATGCTATACTGAAAAAAAGAAAGCGTCAGTTGACGCAAACTGTGCAACCAAACGCAATTTTTATCGTCCGGATTGGTATAGAGAAAAAGGAGGGCACTATGGAAGATTCCCAGATCATTGACCTGTACTGGGCAAGGTCGGAGCAGGCCGTACAGGAGACGGATACGAAATACGGCGGCTATTGCCGCGCGATCGCCCACAATATTTTAAAGAGCTTCGAAGACAGCGAGGAGTGCGTAGCCGATACGTGGCTGCGCGCGTGGAACGCCATGCCGCCGCAAAGGCCGTCGGTGCTCTCGGCGTTTCTGGGCCGCATCACGCGCAATTTGTCCTTAGATCGCTACAAGGCTGCGCGCGCGGAAAAACGGGGCGGCGACAGCTTCCCGGCGGCGCTCGACGAGCTTTCGGAATGCGTGCCCGCGATGGGAGGCGTCGAGCAGACGATGGATGAGCGCGAGCTTGGCCGGGCCATCGACCGCTTTTTGCGCACGGTGCCCGAAAAGCAGTGCAGCTTATTTCTGCGCCGGTACTGGTACGCTGAGTCGATTGCGCAGATCGCAGGCCGCTACGCGATGAAGGAAAACACCGTCAAATCGATGCTTTTCCGCACGCGAGAGCAGCTGCGGGCATTTTTGCAGAAGGAGGGCATTGCCGTATGACAAGGCAGGAGCAACAGGAAAAGTTTTTCCGCGCCATCGGTTACGTGGGTGACGATCTGATCCAGCGTGCCGACGCGCCGGTCGAGCGGCAAATAGTCAAAACCGCATGGATCAAGTGGGCGGCGCTTGCTGCGTGCTGCGTGCTGGTGATCGGCCTTGCGAGCCGTCTGCCGCTTCTTGGGGCAAAAACGGAAAGCTCCGCGCCCGAGACGGCAAGCATGATGCTGGACAGTACAACCGCCACCACGGAAGCGAAGTCCGAAGCGCCGCAGATGACCGAAGAAACAGCCGCAGAAGAGGCTCCTGCCGAAGCAGAGGAGGCCCCCGCCGAAGAGCCTGCCGCCGAAAACCGGGAGTCCGGCGCCGCCGGGTCTGACGCGATCGGAAACGGCGAGGCGGCAAATGTGGATCGAGCTTTGCAGCAGTCGCTTCTGGAGACGCAGCTTGGTCCCGTGACGCTCGGCATGCCGTCTGCGGACGTGCGCTCGATTCTGGGCGCGCCCAAGGAGGACCGCGGCGAGTTCTATGTCTGCACGGACAAGGGCGATTACCGCTATGCGACCTGGGCGTACAATCTGAGCAATGATCCGGATTATATCTGTGATGTATTGCTCCGTTTTGCCGACGTGGGTGACGGGCTTGTTCTGGACGAAATCATGACGTTCGGCACCAGCGACTGGGCGCTTCCCACCGGCATCCGTAACGGCAGCAGCGCAGACGATGTGCTTGCCGCTTACCCGGACGCGCAGGTTCAGTACAACGGACCAGACGGCGCTTTGAGCGCAGTCGTATTTGAGGCTGGTCATGTGCATCTGCATATTATGGTTGAAAACGGCGGGGTCACAAATATCACGCTCGGCACGTATTATGAAGATCCCGGCTGGAGCGATGAAACGTCCTATGAAGAACCGGTGTACTCGTTTGCCAGCAGCGACATTGTCGTCTATCAGAAGGCCACAGACGGATGGATCTCTTACCACATGAAGGACAAGGCCGCCAAGAAGCTCGAGGTCGTGCTCGGCGTCGAAGAGCTTGCCCCGATTGACAAGGCCCCCGAGCCCCGCTACTATCTCGACTTCCAGAACGGCACGGTCGTGATGCTGGGAGAAGACCGTCTTTCCGGCGCAGTGTATACCTGCGAGGATCTAAGTAGCTTCCGCGCCGCGATGGAGAAAGGTGAAGACCCCGCGCCGTATCTGACCTGCATCACCGTGTGCGCCTTCCCCGCAGGCACCGACGAGGCCGTGCAGGAGCTGACGCTCGAGTCCGCCGCCGGAGAATAAGTTCACGATTCTTTTGAAATTCTCTGTAAGGTTCGTAGGGGTCGATGCCCACATCGACCCGGCAGAATGCACCGTTTTTTACGGAAGTCCTCGGCGAATTCGTTGGTTCCCAATGGGGCGATGTGGGCATCGCCCCCTACGAGCACCCCGGAGGTGCGCAGAACGTCAAAGAGGCGGAATCCCCGGAAATTCGGCAATATTCACAGACAAAGGGCGCTCCTATGGGGCGCTCTTTTCCATTTAACTAAATTCTTTCTTGACACGGTATCCCATAAACAGTACAATAGATAATTGGAATTCGTATAGCCGTCCTTCGGGCGCAGGGGAGCCCCTCGGCGGTTTGACTTATTCGGCTCCGGATATCCGGAAATTACCCAATACTGTGAAAAGGAGGTGTGCTCGCAACTTATGGAATTTAATACGTTAAGCCTCATCCTTTGCATCGCACTGGTCGTGGTCGGCGCGGTCTGTTTCTTTATCGGCATGACCTATCGCAAGAAGGTCGCGGAGAAGGAGATCGGAAGCGCTGAAGAAGAGGCTCGCCGCATCATCAACGAGTCGATCAAGGGCGGCGAGAGCAAAAAGCGCGAGATGCTGCTCGAAGCAAAGGAAGAAATCCATAAATCGCGGAACGAGTACGAAAAGGAAGTAAAAGAGCGCAGAAGCGAGCTCCAGAAGCAGGAGCGGCGTCTCCAGCAGAAGGAAGAATCGCTCGACAAGAAGCTCGACCTTCATGAAAAGAAGGAAGACGAGCTTGCCAGAAAGGCCGCCAACATCCAGGCGCAGCAGGAAGAGGTCGCAAGCCTTAAGCGCAGCCAGATGGAGATGCTGGAAAAAATCTCGGGTCTGACGCAGGAGGAAGCGAAAGCTTACATCCTCAAGGGCGTAGAAGACGACGTGCGGCACGAAACCGCCGTCAAGATCAAGGAGATCGAGCAGCAGCTCAAGGACGACGCGGACTCTCTGGCGCGCGAGATCATCACCACCGCCATCCAGCGCTGCGCAGCGGACCATGTGGCTGAGGCCACCGTTTCCGTTGTGCCGCTGCCGAACGACGAGATGAAGGGCCGCATCATCGGCCGCGAGGGCCGCAATATCCGCACCCTCGAGACGATCACGGGCGTCGACCTCATCATTGACGACACGCCCGAGGCCATCACCGTTTCGTCCTTTGACCCCGTGCGCCGCGAAATTGCGCGGCTGGCGCTTGAAAAGCTCATCGCCGACGGCCGCATCCATCCGACCCGCATTGAAGATATGGTCGAAAAGGCGCGCCGCGAGGTCGACCACACGATCAAGGTAGAGGGCGAACGCGCGAGCTTCGAGACCGGCGTTCACAACCTGCATCCCGAGATCATCAAGCTCCTCGGCCGCCAGAAATACCGCACATCCTATGGTCAGAACGTCCTGAACCACTCCATCGAGGTCGCCCACATTGCAGGGCTTCTTGCCAGCGAGCTGGGCGTGGACGTGACGCTTGCCAAGCGCGCAGGTCTTCTTCACGACCTCGGCAAGGCCGTCGACCACGAGATGGAAGGCAGCCATGTCCAGCTGGGTGTGGAGCTTGCAAAGAAGTACAAGGAGAGCCCCGTCGTCATCAACGCCATCGAGGCGCACCACGGCGACGTCGAGCCGCAGACCATCATCGCCTGTCTTGTGCAGGCGGCCGACGCGATTTCCGCCGCACGCCCCGGTGCGCGCCGTGAAAACGTCGAGAACTACATCCGCCGGCTCGAAAAGCTCGAAGAGCTCACCAGCTCCTTCCCGGGCGTCGAAAAGTCCTACGCCATTCAGGCCGGCCGTGAGGTCCGCATCATGGTCAAGCCCGAAGAGGTCAGCGAGGACAACATGGTCCTGCTTGCGCATGATCTTGCCAAGAAGATCGAGGCCGAGCTCGAATACCCCGGACAGATCAAGGTCAACGTCATCCGCGAGACCAAAGCTGTCGAATACGCAAAGTAAGCAAAAATCCCTCTGCCGCAAAGCAGAGGGATTTTTTGTCTGCATGTATGGATGCGTCCTTCCGGGAGGTTCGTAGGGGCGGACGGCTCTGTCCGCCCGCAGAAAAATCCGATTTTTACGGAAGAGCGCGGCGAATTTGAAACTTCTTCAGGGCGGACAGGGTCGTCCGCCCCTACAGGATTTCTGAAATTCTTCGGTTCTGCGTAGGGGGCGATGCCCACATCGCCCCGGCAAATGGAACCGATTTTACGGAAATCCAATGCGAATCCGGTGGTACCCAATGGGGTACATGTGCCGCTTTATGCGCCCTGAATCATTGCCCAGAATGCGTTTGCGGTCGGCTCCAGCAGGCAGTCGGGGTATTCGTAATCTTTCGTGTGCAGCGGGGCGTGGGTTTCTCCCGCACCGACACCAAAGAACGCGCCGGGGACATGCAGGAGGTAGTGTCCAAAATCTTCACTCCAACGCATGGGGACCTCCAACGTCTTTCCATGACAGAGAGAAAGAACCTTCTGCGCACACGCGGGCGTGTTTTCCGTCGCGGGGAACACGTCCTGCTCTTCAAACGAAAAATCTAACGCCGCTTCCTCCGCCAGCGCCTTCGCACAGCCAAGAACGGCCGTTCGGAGCGCATCCAGATCCCGGTTCCGCTCCGCGCGCAGCGTCAGCCAGACCTCCGCCCGTGCGCATGCCGCGCCGAACGCTTTTTCGCCCAGCTCCGCGCCAATGACGGTGCAGAGCGTCATGCCCGCAAAATGCGCAGGGCTTGCCAGCTCCGGCAGCGCGCAAAGAAGCTTCCCCACGGCAAGCGCCGGATTTTTCCCGTTTTCCGGATAGGCCGCGTGCGTGGGAGCCCCCTGGAACCGAAGTGTCACGCCGCGGGACGCGCAGGCAAACGTGCCAGGTCTGGTATAGACCTCGCCTTCTGGAAATCCGGGGAGATTATGCGCGCCGTAAATTTCCGCGATACTTTCTTTTTTGAACAGTTCGCAGCAGGGCGCCGCGCCCGCGCCGGTCTCTTCGGCGGGCTGGAACAGCAGGAACACATTCCGGCCCACGGCTTTTCCCTCCAGCAGCAAAGCCACCGCGCAGAGGCTCGCCGCGTGTCCGTCGTGCCCGCAAAGATGCGCCGCGCCGCCGTCTAACGTCGCCAGAGCGTCATAATCTGCGCGCAGGGCAATCGCAGGTTTTGGAGCATTTTCCTCCCGGTGCGCCGCATAGAAGCCCTCGCCGCAGGGCAGAAGCTCAAGCGTTGTGTGCTCGCGCAGGAACTGCTGCAAAAGCGCCTCTGTTCGTGTCTCCCGCCCGGAAATTTCGGGGCACTGGTGCAGCGCATGGCGCAGGCTCTCAATGAGTTGGAGCTGCTGGTTCGTCATGGTTCTCTTCCTTTCCGAAAAAAGCGGACAGACGGTGTTCCGCCTGCCCGCAAAGTCTGTGTATGGAGATGTTTGCTCAGATGTACTGCTGGGTGTTCACGTCGATGACGCCGCGCGTGGTGATGCGGAGCGTCGGGATGACCGGCAGCGCCATGAAGCTGAGCGTCATGAAGGGGTCGATGCCGCGGCTCACACCGAGGCAGAACGCAGCGTCCTTCGCCGCCTCGAGCTCCTCGTTCATTTTGGTCAGCGGCTCATCAGACATAATGCCCGCGATTTCCAGAACAACGCTCGACAGGACCTTTCCATCCTTGACGACGACAATGCCGCCGTGGTTTTCGACAATGTAGTTTGCCGCAAACGCCATATCTGCCGCGTTTGTGCCGACGACGATGATGTTGTGCGAGTCGTGGGAAATCGAAGTAGCGACCGCGCCGGACTTGAGGCCGTAGCCCTGAATGTAGCCGAGGCCGATGTGGCCGGTGTTCTTGTGCCGCTCAACGACAGCGATTTTCAGGATGTCCTTTTGAAGGTCTACATGGTCGGCATAGCCGTTGTCGGTCGTGACGATCTCGCCCGGAATCATGCCGATCACGCCGCGCTGCCGCACATCCTCGAAGTCTTCCTCCGTGAGATGGCGGACATGGAACGTGTCGTGCGCCCGCTCGTCCAGATATTCCTCGATTGCGGGTGCGGGGAAATCCTTGAGCTTGCCGTCATTATAATACAGCTCGCCCTTTTTGAAAACCATTTCGACGTTAAAATTCTTGAAATTATCGATGATTGCGAAATCGGCCAGATACCCGGGAGCAATTGCGCCGCGGTTATTGAGCAGGAAGTAGCGCGCCGCGTGGTGGCAGGCGACCTTGACGGTCAGGATCGGGTCCGCGCCGTACTTGTTGATGGCCTCGCGGCAGATATAGTCGATGTGCCCCTTCTCCAGAAGGTCGTTCGGGTGCTTGTCATCCGTGCAGAACATGCAGCGCTCGGCGTACTGCGGGGTGAGTAAGCCAGCCAACGCCTCGAGGTTCCGCGCCGCCGTGCCCTCGCGGATCATGATGAACTGACCGCGCTTGAGCTTTTCGAGCGCGTCTTCGATCGTCGAGCACTCATGGTCGGAGTAAACGCCCGCTGCAATATAAGTATCGAGGTCTTTTCCGAGCAGGCCCGGCGCGTGGCCGTCGATCTTCTTGTGGTGCGCCTGCGCAGCGACGATCTTGGAGACGACCTCTTTATCGTTGTGGATGACGCCGTATGCGTTCATCATCTCGGCCAGACCCTGCACTCTCGGATAGTCATAGAACGAGTCGATCGCGCGGTAGTCAAGATTCGCACCCGATTCGTCCATCGGCGTTGCCGGAACGCACGAGGGAAGCATGAACCGCACGTCGATGGGAAGCCCCTCCGTCGCCTGGAACATGTAGTCGATGCCATCGGTTCCCATGACGTTTGTGATCTCGTGGGGGTCGGTGATGACGGTCGTCGTGCCGTGCGGCAGCGTAGCTCTGACAAATTCCTTGGGGCTGACTAAACTCGATTCCAGATGGATGTGCGCGTCAATAAAGCCCGGGCAGACGATCTTGCCCGTCATGTCGTATTCGACCTCGCCATCATACTCGCCCAGACCCACGATCAGGCCGTTGGCGCAGGCAATGTCGCAGGTGGTCAGTTCGTTGGAAAAGACATTGACGAACGTCGCGTTCTTGAGCACCAGATCAGCCTTCTTGCGGCCGGAGGCGGCCTCGATGACCTTCTGCTTTTTCAGCAGCTTTCTCTGAATTTTACCCGCGTAGCTTTCGGTTGTGACTGCCATGAGAATCATCCTTTCTTCGTTATAATCTGGCGCTGATCATCGCCGGATGTCCGGTTGCTTCTGCTTCGCTGCGTTAAGCACAGCTTCTTTCTGGTATTAGCACAAATTATACTCCGATTTGGTGCATTTGTCCATACTATTTTTGTATCCGCGCTAAAAATTTGTTTGTTTTCGCGGATGCTGAACGGGTTCTGTACAAGGACGCGCCGCCGTGCTATACTATAGCAAATTCGAAAAATCAGGTTGAGGCGAGACTATGAAGCTTTTGATGCACATCTGCTGCGCGCCGTGCGCAAATCTGCCGATCGACGTGCTGCGCGCAGACAGAATCGATCTGACCGGCTACTGGTACAATCCGAACATCCACCCCTTCACCGAATACCGCGCGCGCCGCAACTGCTTACAGGAGTACGCGAAGACGATCGATCTTCCTCTTCTCGTGCGCGATGATTATGGCCTGCGCCCCTTTGTCCGCGCGGTTGCGGACGATATCGCCGGGCGCTGCGTCAAGTGCTATGAGATGCGGCTTTTTGAGGCGGCAAGAATGGCAAAGGAGGGCGGCTTCGACGCGTTCACGTCTTCTCTTTTCATCAGCCCCTACCAGCAGCACGAGCTCATGCGGGACGTTGCCTACCGGGCGGGCGAGGCATACGGTGTGCAGTTTTACTATCAGGACTTCCGCCCCCTCTTCCGCGATGGCCAGACCCGGGCCCGCGAACTGGGATTCTACATCCAGAAATACTGCGGCTGCATCTTCTCCGAGCAGGAGCGCTACCAGAAGCCCTCGCGCATCATCCCCTGAACTGGGAAGATTTTTCCGCAAAATGCGTCCGCCCCTACGAGCGTCCCAGAAAATGCGAAAATCCATAGGAGCGGCGGCTCCATTTGGGATTGTTTTTGGACGGATTCTGTGATATACTCACTTCGTTTGCACATGGCAAAAAGAGAGGAGATTTTCATGAATCACAGCGAGCACAAGAGGAGTTCCTTTTCCGGGAAGATCGGATTTGTTCTCTCCGCGGCGGGCGCGTCCGTCGGTTTAGGGAACATCTGGCGCTTTCCCTATCTGGCGGCCAAATACGGCGGCGGTATTTTCCTGCTGATCTACATTATTCTGGCGATGACGTTCGGCTATACGATGATCGTGGCCGAGACCTCCATTGGCCGCATGACCGGAAAAAGCCCGGTCGGTGCGTACAAGTCCTTTGGAAACAAACCGGCTATGCGCTTCGGCGGCTGGATCAACGCGATCATTCCGATCCTGATCGTGCCCTATTACTCCGTCATTGGCGGCTGGGTCATCAAATATCTGGCGGAATATGTGCTGGGGCAGGGACATCTGGTCGCTGCCGACGGCTATTTTTCAAGCTTTATTTCCAACGGTCTTTCTTCAGAGCTCTGCTTTCTGATTTTCGCGGCCATGACGCTGGCCATCATCTTTGCGGGCGTGGAAAACGGCATTGAGCGGGTGTCTAAGATCATGATGCCCATTCTCGTGGTGCTCTCGCTCGTCATCAGCGTCTACTCTGTCACGCGTCCCGGCGCGCTGGAGGGTGTGAAGTACTTCCTCGTGCCGAATGTCAAGAACTTTTCGTGGATGACGGTGGTCACCGCAATGGGGCAGATGTTCTATTCTCTGTCCATCGCCATGGGCATTCTCATCACGTTTGGCTCCTACATGAAAAAAGAGGTGTCTATTGAGGACTCGACCCGGAACGTCGAGGTGTTTGATACCGCGATCGCCATCATGGCGGGCCTGATGATCATCCCAGCGGTCTTTGCGTTCTCCAGCGGCGACCCTTCGGCGCTCAAGGCGGGCCCTGCGCTGATGTTCATCACCATCCCCAAGGTCTTTGACTCCATGGGTCTTGGCACGGTGATCGGCATCGCGTTTTTTGTGCTGGTGCTCTTTGCCGCGCTGACGAGCTCGATTGCGCTGACGGAAAGCGCCGTGTCGACCTTGCAGGACGAGCTCGGCTGGAGCCGCAACAAGGCAACCTCGATGATCGGCGTTTCCATGGTGCTGCTGGGGAGCTTATCCAGCCTCGGCTACGGACCGCTCGCGAACGTGACCATTATCGGCATGCAGTTTCTGGACTTCTTCGATTTTTTGACGAACTCCGTCATGATGCCCATCGCGGCCATCGCCAGCTGCATCCTCGTCTCACGCGTCATCGGTGTTGACCGCATTGCGCAGGAGGTCACGCTGGACGGACGCCCGTTCCGCAGAAGAAAGATCTTTAACGCCATGATCCGCTTCCTCTGCCCGTTCTTCGCGGCCATTATCCTCATCAGCTCCATCGCAAACGCGTTTGGCCTGATTTCGATGTAACAGATTACAAAAAGCCCTGATGCAGCCGTGTGATTGCATCGGGGCTTCGTTTCTATATTCAGGTGTTTGCGTAAAACGTCCGGACAAACTCGATAAAGGCGAGCGTCTGGGGATGGAGCGCGCCGGCTTTGCGCCAGACGAGGTATAAGCTCCGTCCCGCGCTTTTTCCCGGGAGCGGGAAGGAGAGGAGCTTTCCGCGTTCGCAGTCCTCCTGCGCGGCCTTTCCGGAGATGATCGAAATGCCGAGCCCAGCGGCGACCAAATTTTTGATGCTATGCTGGTCGTTGAGTCGGGCGGCGACGCGAAGCGTGGAGAGATCTAACCCGGCTTCCTCCAAAAACGCGTCCGCGCATTTCTGGCTGCCGCTGCCCGTCTCGCGCAGCAGAAGCGGCTCTTGTGCCAGAAGCGTCCGGACAGGTGTTTTATCCGCCAGAAGCTTCCGAAAGCGCTGGGTATTGGGCGTGATGAGCACCATGTGGTCTTTGAAAAACGACGAGAAAACCACGTCTGGTGCCTCTTCCTTCGCGCCTGTGAAGCCGAGTGCAAAGCGGCCCGCGCGAAGCTGCTGCAAAACGCCGTCGCTGTCGCTTTGCAAAATCGAAAACACGGCTTCCGGGTGCTGCGCGCGAAACGCAGGCAAAACCTCGGGCAGAATGCAGCTCGAGGGAATCGTCGACGCGCCGAGACGGATGGTGCGCTCGTCCTGCGCCCACGCGCGCATCAGCTGCTCCTGCAAATCAAGCACGTGCACGGCGTAATCATAAAGCTCGCGGCCACGCGGGGTGATGGCAAGGCTCTTCGTCGTGCGCAGAAAGAGCGTCTCGTGGAGCTCGTCTTCCAGCTGCCGGATGTGGGCGCTGACGGTGGGCTGAGAGGCATAGAGCTTTGCGGCGGCCTGTGTGAAGCTGCCGCAGTCGGCCACGGCCACAAACGAGCGAAGCTGCTTAAAATCCATGGGGAGCCTCCTTTGTAAGCGTATCGAGGGCGGAAAGCGCATAATCTGCGTCGGCTTCCGTATTGAAAAAGCCGAACGAGAAGCGGATCGTGCCAGTGGGGAAGGTTCCAAGCGTTTGATGCGCGGCGGGCGCGCAGTGGAGCCCCACGCGGGTGGCAATGCCGAAGCGCTCGTCCAGGCTGGCTGCGACCTCCGCCGGGTCCTGATGTACCGGCTGGATGGAAACAACGCCCGCGCGGCCTTCGATTCCGGGCAGGCCGAGAATTTTGACGCGGTTTTCGGCCTGCATCGGCGCGAGACCGTCCAAAAAGTGCTTTGTAAGCGCCAGCTCGTGCGCGCGGATGGTGTCTAACCCGGTTTCCTGCAAAAAGTCGAGTGCGGCGTGAAGTCCCGCAAGACCGGGGAGGTTCATCGTGCCGGGTTCCAAGCGGTCGGGGAGAAAGTCCGGCATGAACTCGGTGTGGCTCATGCTGCCGGTTCCGCCCGCGAGAAGGGGCGTGAGCTTTTCTGCGAGGTCTTCGCGCAGAACAATTCCGCCCGTGCCCTGCGGGCCCATGAGGCTCTTGTGCCCTGTGAAGGCGACTGCGTCGATGCAGTTTTCCTGCATGTCGATCGGAAAAACCCCCGCGGTCTGTGCGCTGTCTAAAAAGAAGCGAAGGCCGCGGTGACGGCAGAACGCGCCGATTGCGTCGATGGGCAGCAGCGTCCCACAGACGTTGCTTGCGTGAAGGCAGAGAACCAGCTTCGTATTCTCGCGCACGAGACCCTCCATCGCGTCCAAGACCAGCGTTCCGTCCGTGCGGCAGGGGATGCGGTCAAAGCGCACGCCGATGGCTTCCAATTGCCGCAGCGGGCGCATGACGGCGTTGTGCTCCATGGAAGACACCAGCACGTGGTCGCCCGGATGGAGAAATCCTTTGAGAAGCATGTTGAGGCTCGTTGTGATGTTCGGCGTAAAGACCACGCAGCGCGCGTCCTCGCCGTGAAACAGCGCGCAGAGCTGCTGCCGCGTCTCGAAGACGAGCTCTTCTGCGCTGTAGGCAGCCTGATAGCCCCCGCGCGAGACATTGCTGCCGCAGGCGGTCATATACCGGTAAACAGCCTCCGGCACGCACGCGGGCTTTGGGAAGCTGGTGCTGGCGCTGTCGAGATAGACGGACGGCATACGAATCCCTCCTTTGTTTTCTTGATTGTACCAACCATTTATCAAGAATGCAAATAAATCAAGCGGAAAATCCGCTTATTCGGCAATTTCGAAGATTTATCAGAAAAACAAATCAATCCAAAACAGCTATCGAAAAAGGCAATTGGACTTTCTTCCGGCGATCTTTTAGAATAAATACGGTTGGACGATCCCGAACGCGGTTCGGGCAATTTTTCGGCGACCGATATTCTTGTAAAAGAGCAACGAAAAGAAAGAAGGAGAGTTCCTATGACGCTCAAAAACGAAAAACGCAACATGATTTTCGCCGGTCTCGTCATCGGTGTGATCGCGTCGCTGCTGGTGCTGTTCGGGAATCCCAAGAACATGGGCTTCTGCGTGGCCTGCTTCCTGCGCGACACGGCGGGCGCGCTGGGGCTTCACTCGGCGGAGGCTGTGCAGTACATCCGGCCCGAGATCATCGGTCTGGTCTTCGGCAGCTTTTTCATGGCACTTGCCAAGAAGGAATTTTCTCCGCGCGGCGGCAGCGCGCCCGTGACCCGCTTTGTGCTCGGGATGTTCGTGATGATCGGAAGCCTCATGTTCCTCGGCTGCCCGTTCCGCATGATTCTCAGACTCGCGGGCGGCGACCTCAACGCGCTTCTGGGCCTGGCCGGCTTTGCCTGCGGTATCTTAGTCGGCGTGTTCTTCCTCAATAAGGGCTACTCCCTCAAACGGAGCTACGCGCTCACAAAGGCGGAGGGCGGCGTGTTCCCTGTCCTGACGCTTGCGGTTCTGGCGCTGCTGCTCGCGGCCCCGGCATTCATCCACTTTACAGAAGCCGGAAATGGACCCGGCGCGATGCACGCGCCCATCCTTATCAGCCTGATCGCGGGGCTCGTCGTCGGTGCGCTGGCGCAGAGAACGCGTCTTTGCATGGTCGGCGGCATCCGGGACCTCGTTCTTTTCAAGGAGACGAAGCTCATTCTCGGCTTTGCAGCGATTCTGGTTGGCGCTTTGGCCTGCAACCTCATTCTCAGCGGCACCACCGGCACAAGCTACTTCCATCTCGGTTTTGCCGACCAGCCTGTTGCGCATACGGACGGCCTCTGGAACTTCCTCGGCATGATGCTCACGGGCTTTGCCTGCGTGCTTCTGGGCGGCTGCCCGCTGCGGCAGCTGATCCTCTCCGGCGAGGGAAGCAGCGACAGCGCCGTGACGGTCTTTGGCCTTCTCGCGGGCGCGGCTTTCTGCCACAATTTTGGCCTCGCGTCCTCCGCAAAGGGCCCGACGGCAAACGGTAAGGCCGCTGTGATCATCGGTCTGGTTGCTGCGCTGGTAATTGCCGGTGTCAATACGTTCAAAAAGGAGAATGCGAAATGACAACTGTGGATGCAAGAGGCTATTCCTGCCCGGAGCCCGTCATCATGCTCCGCAAGGCGATGGCAAAGAAGGACGCGGAATATACGGTGCTGGTCGATAATGCCGCGTCGAAGGAAAATGTGACCCGCTACGCAGAGCACGAAGGCTACACGGTCTCAGTCAGCGAAGCAAACGGCGAGTACACGCTGACCATGAAAAAGTAATATGACCTACATTGCAACGTTCTTTTCTCACTTCGGCGCGGTTCGCTACAAAAAGCTCTGCGACGCGCAGGGCTTTGCGGCGAGGACCATGCCCGTTCCGCGCAGTTTATCCAGTTCGTGTGGAACCTGCGTGCGCTGTGAGGGCGGTTTCGTCACCCCCTCCGGCGTGTGCGCGGAAGAGGTCGACCGGATCGCCGAGGTGCGGGAGGACGGATACGTATTAATCTACAACAGCGAGGAGCATGCACATGGAACCTGATGTGAAACTGACAAAGCTCGCCTCCTGCGCGGGCTGCGGGGCAAAGGTCGGCGCGGGAACGCTCGTCAAGATGTTAGACGGCTTCCGCACGCACACGGACCCGAGGCTCATCGTCGGCTACGATAAGAGCGACGACGCGAGCGTGTATGTGGTATCGGACGACACGGCCATCGTTCAGACGACGGACTTTTTCCCGCCCATTGTCGACGATCCGTTTCTGTACGGCCAGATCGCCGCAACGAACGCGCTGAGCGATGTGTACGCGATGGGCGGCGAGCCGAAGCTGGCGCTTAATATCATGTGTCTGGCAGACTCGATGGACGACAAAACGGTGCGTGAGATTCTGCGCGGCGGGTATGATAAAGCCTATGAGGCGGGCGCGATCATCACGGGCGGCCACACCATCCACGGCGCGGAGCCTATTTACGGTCTGGCGGTCACGGGCTTTGTGCATCCTAAAAGGGTGCTCACCAATTCCGGCGCAAAGCCGGGTGACGTTCTGATTCTCACAAAGCCCCTCGGCGTGGGCGTTCTCACGACGGCGGCAAAGGCGGATTTGGTAAAGCCCGAGACGATGCACGCGATTTATAAGCAGATGGCGACGCTCAACAAGACTGCGCGCGATGTCATGCTGCGCTTTACGGTCCACAGCTGCACCGACGTGACGGGCTTTTCCCTCATGGGGCACAGCTTCGAGATGGCACAGGGCAGCGGTATGAGCCTGCATATTGACGCCCTCAGCGTTCCGTTCCACATGGAGGCGCTCGAGTTTGCCGACATGGGATTTATCCCCGCGGGCGCGTACCGCAACCGGACGTACGTGGAGAAGGGGATTCTCAAAAAGTGCGAAATTCCCCGTGCGCTCGAGGATATTTTCTTCGATCCCCAGACAAGCGGCGGCCTGCTCATCGCCGTTGCGGAAAAGGACGCAAAGGACTGCCTTGCGGCCTTGCAGGCGGAGATACCCAACGCGGCGCAGATCGGCTATGTGACCGAGCTCCATGAAAACTACCTGATTCTCGAATAAAGGCGAATGCCCGCCGGATGGAGCGCATCCGGCGGGCATTTTTTGCAGCGCATGCGGAGCGCTTGGGTGGGACGATGTGGGCGTCGTCTCCTACGCACCTTCCGGAAGTCTTCCGCGGGAGCACAGATTGTACGCTGCCGGAGATCCTGCGCAAAAAACCGGGCTGCGCCGCAGCTACGGCACAGCCCGGAGAAAGAGAGGCGAACGAAATTATTTGGCCAGCTGGCGGTTTTCCTTGTCGAGTCTTCCAAGGAAGTTCAGGAGCAGCGCTTCATCCTCCTTGTTGTCGGCAAAGAGCTCGAGGCTGTCGCCCTGCTCGCTGAGCAGACGGCCGAGTGCGACATACTCGCTCATGGCGCTCTTCAAGTTGAAAATGTCGCCTTCCAGACTCTCAAGGTACACTCTGCCCTTGCACTGATGCACGACCTTGCGGAATTCTTCTACCTCTTGAATGTTCTGCAGTTTCATAACATAACCTCCCATGTATGTTTTTGGTTGATTTCTTTTTTCACTCTGCGGGCAGTATACGCCATTCACGGAAAAAACGCAAGACAGAAAATATACGAAATAAACAAAAATAAACATTGGTATTTGTTATAATCAAACAAAATAAGAGGAAGAAATTGCAAAATCTCGGCTCAGCGCTTGTAGAACGGGGTGGGGACGATCTCCATCTCGACCTTGCGGCCGCGCACATCGGCGTAGACATGCTTGCCGACTTCCGCGTCTTCGACCGGAACATAGCCCATCGCGACACAGCAACCGAGATACGGCGCGAACGTGCCGGAGGAGGTCCAGCCGATCTTCTCACCATCCGGGGCGGAATACAGGTCGCAGTGCTCGCGCACGATGCCGCGTCCAACGCCCTTGAGACCCACGCGCTTGACCTCGGGCGCGCCGAGCTTCACGAGCGCGTCATGGCCGATGAAGTCCTTGCCGTCGAGCTTGCAGGGAAGACCTGCCATTTTTGGGGTGATGTTGTCGGTCAGCTCGTGGCCGTAGAGCGGCATGGCCGCTTCCAGACGCAGCGTATCGCGCGCGCCGAGGCCGCAGGGGATGAGGCCGAAGTCCTTGCCTGCTTCCAGCAGCGTATCCCACAGCCAGACGGTGTCCTCGGTCTTGCAGAGAATTTCGTAGCCGAACGAGCCCGTGTAGCCCGAGCGGGAGACATAGGTTTCCGCGCTGCGGCCGTTCCAGGTGAGCGTGGCCTTTGTGAAGGAGTAGTACTTTTCGGGAAGCGCGCTTTCTTCGCAGAGCTTCGTCATGATTTCCTTGGAAACGGGGCCCTGGATGGCGATCTGGCCGAACTCGTTGCCCGCGTCATGGTAGCCGGGATGGCCGGACAGATGCGCCTCCACCCATGCCGCGTCCTTATCACGGTTGCCGGCGTTGACGACGATGAGGTAGTCGTCGGCTTCCATGCGGTAGACGATCAGATCATCGACCACGCCGCCTTCATCGTTGCAGAACATGCCATAGCGCATGTCGCCGTTCTGCATTTTGGAGATGTCGGTGGTGACGAGGTGCTGGATGTTTGCCAGAGCGTCCTCGCCGCAGAAGACGAGCTCTCCCATGTGCGACACGTCAAAAAGGCCTGCCTTCTCGCGAACGGCCATGTGCTCGGCCAGAATGCCCGACGGGTACTGCACGGGCATCAGGAAGCCGCCGAACTCTACCATCTTTGCGCCAAGGGCGACGTGCGAATCGTATAAGGGCGTTTTCTTTTCCATGATAGTTTCCTCCACATCATATTTCAAAACGGGCGGTATGCTGTATTGCGCCCGTCGGGTTTACAAAAGGGCATAAAAAGGGCGCAAAGCTCCGATTGGAAGCCTTGCGCCTCTGTTATCTGCCTGAGAGATTCCCGGAAAGCTCCGGTTGCACCGTCGGCGTGCATACATGCACTTTGCAGAGTGTCGTCGAGTTCCGGTCCTTCTGCCTGAGAGCTTTTGCTTTCCCCTTCGGCGCCGCGCGAGCGGGCTCTCCCGGAACTGTCATCCGACCCGGGCAGCGCGAACTGGTTCACACTGCCTATATCAATTTTCGATGACAGAATAACATAATTGAAATGTGGTGTCAAGTGAGAAATTGTTGTTTTTACATAAAATTAACACCAAAGGCAAATAAAAGAGTACCTACCGGAAAAAACCGGCAGGTACTGGAGTTTTATGGGCGCGATGAGACACTGCCCTACAGCACTTTCTGCAAGAATGAGACAAGACGCGGGCTCTCGGGGTTGTCGAAGAGCTCGTGGGACGGCTTATCCTCTTCAATCTTGCCGTCGGCGAGGAAGATGGTTCTGGCCGCGACCTCGCGGGCAAAGCGCATCTCATGGGTCACGACGATCATCGTCATACCGTCGGCCGCCAGCGCCTTCATCACGTCGAGGACCTCTCCGATCATCTCGGGGTCGAGGGCGCTTGTCGGCTCGTCAAAGAGCATGACCTCGGGGTCCATCATTAAAGAGCGCACAATCGCGATCCGCTGCTTCTGGCCGCCGGAGAGCTGGCTGGGGTAGGCGGAGACGCGGTCTGCAAGACCGACTTTTTTGAGAAGCTCGATGGCTTTGCTCTCGGCCTCGTCCTTCGGCATCTTTTTAATGCGCATCGGAGCGACGGTGAGGTTCCGCATCACGTCCATGTTATTAAATAAATTGAACTGCTGGAACACCATGCCCATCTTCTGCCGGTGCAGATCGATGTTCTTGTTCTGGCGCTTGTCGCAGATGTCCGTTCCGTCGAAGATGATCTTGCCGGAGGTCGGCTTTTCAAGCAAATTCAGGCAGCGCAGAAATGTCGACTTGCCGCCGCCGGAGGGGCCGATGATGGAGACGACCTCGTTTTTATAGAAGGTGGTGCTGATGTGCTTTAAAACCTCGAGCTTGTGGAAGTTCTTGCAGAGGTCCTGGACCTCGATCATAGTCTGTTTATTTTCCATGCGATAGCTTCCTTTCTGCGAGCGATACGATGCGGCTGCTGATGAAGGTCAGAACGAAGTAGATGAGCGCCGCGACGGCGAGGCACTCGAGACTCTTGTAGCTGAGCGCGATGACGTCGTTCGTGCGGAACATGAGGTCGGCAATGCCGATGACGGAGACGATGGACGATTCCTTGATGACCGTCACAAATTCGTTGCCGAGCGCGGGAAGGATGTTGCGGATGGCCTGTGGCAGAACGACAAGGCGCATCGCCTCGCCGGACGAGAAGCCCACGCTGCGCGCAGCCTCAGTCTGGCCGTAGTCGACGGCCTGAATGCCCGAGCGGATGACCTCCGCGACGTACGCGCAGCTGTTCATGCTCATGGCGACAATGCCGGCGGCAAAGCGCGAGAAGTTGGGGATCCAGGAAATATCGGGGATCTTCACGCCGATCATGGGAAGACCGTAGAAGATGAACATCAGCTGGACCATGAGGGGCGTGCCGCGGATGAACTCAATGTACGCGACCGCCAGCCACTTGAGCGGCAGAATTTTGCCCATGCGCATGGTCGCCATCAGCGTGCCAAGGATCGTGCCGAGCAGGACGGAGAACGCCGCGATGATGAGCGTATTGACAACGCCCTGCGCGAAAAAGCTGGAATAGCGCTCGATGATTTTTCCTATCGTTTCAAAAAAAGTCATGGGAGCCTCCTTCTAAAAAATATGCAGCGCGCGTGGCTGCGCAAGACAGGCTTCAAGGCTTCGCCGCCAGCGCGGCGAAGCCTTGGTTGAAGTCTACAAAACAGGATTGAAATTTTAGGACAATTGACGGAGCTGAAATTACAGACCCAAGCTGGCTGCGAGCTCAACTGCTTCGTCATAAGCCTGCTGGTAGCTGCCGTCGGCGGTGACCTTGTCGACGGCCTCGTTGACAACGGCCATCAGGTCTTCCGTGCCCTTGGCGAGAACGGCGGCCTTACCGAAGGAAGCCTCTTCTGCGGTGAATTCGAAGTTGGAGACCTCGAGCTTGCCGTCGCTGGTTGCGACCAGAGCCTCGCCGACCGCCTGGTCAACGACAAAGCCTGCGATGTTGCCGTTCTGCGTCTCGAGCGCCAGTGCCGGGTACTTTTCAAGCTCAAAGAGCTCGCTGTCGGGCAGAGCTGAGAGGACCAGCTGGGACTGGATGGTGCCCTTCTGCGCGCCGACCTTCTGACCGGCCAGAGCTTCCTTGGTGGAATACTTGTCCGCGTCGCCGGTCTTGACGATGAGCAGCTGCGCGCTGGTCTCATAGAGGTTCGAGAAGTCGATCTCTTCGGCGCGCTCGGGGGTCTTGGTGAACGCGGCGATGCCGATATCGACCTGGCCGGACTTGACAGCGGGGATGATGCCGTCGAACGCCATGTCGACAACCTCAAGCTCTACGCCGATGGCGTCCGCGATCTGCTGGGCGAGCCACATGTCGCAGCCTGCGAAGTTGGCATCGAGATCCTTAAATTCGTACGGTGCGTACTGCGCTTCGGTGCCGACGATCAGCTTGCCGCGCGCCTTGATCTCAGCGAGAAGGCCGGTGGCTTCTTCCGCGGGAGCGGCTTCTTCGGTTGCTTTCTCGGCGGGAGCGGTCTCTTCGGCGGTGGTTTCGGTCGTTTCGGTCGCTGCGGTTTCCGTGGTTGCAGCGGGAGCGGGCTCTTCGGTCTTGGCGGCGCAGCCTGCAAACAGGCCGAGCGCCAGCACTGCGCAAAGCGTCAGCGCAAGAAGTTTGGTCAGTGAATTCTTTTTCATAATACCCTCCTGTGCATGTCATACATGCAATGTAATGTAATTTATGTGTATGATTATACAGAAAATTCAGAATTTGTAAAGCCGCAAAGTTATACAACAATCGACTGCATATCGATGAATAATTGTGAAAGATTTTGCATATTCCACAAAAACGTCCGCGGCAGGCGGAATTTTCTCAGAAGCGGAGCGCTTCCATGCGGTCGTAAGCCTCGCGGAGCTTTTCAATATCCACGGTGCATGCAATGCGGAAGTGCTGCTTGCCGGCAAGACCGAACACGTCGCCCGGGGAGACGAGGATGTGCGCGCGCTCGAGCAGCTCTTTGCAAAATTCGCCTGCCGAAAGCCCCGTCTTTTCCACGCCCGGGAAAAGATAGAACGTGCCCTTCGGCCGAACGAGGCTCAGGTACGGGATTTTCTCCAGCCGGTCGGCCGAATAGAAAATGCGATCGCGGTAGGCCGCAATGTAGCGCTCGCGGATGCGGGCCCGGTTGTCTAACGCTGCAATTGCGGCTCTTTGCGAGATGGAGGGGGCAGAGTAGATGAGCGAGCCGTTGATCTGGTTCATGGTGGCGATCAAGGTCGGCTCTGCGATGATCACGCCCACGCGCCAGCCGGTCATGAGGAAGTTCTTGGAGAAGCTGTTGAGGGTAATGGTCCGGTCCAGCATGCCGGGGAGCGTGCGCAGCGGGATGTAGTCGCCCTCATAGATATAGGTGGTGTAAATTTCGTCCGCCGCGACGAGAAGATCGTATTCCTGCGCGATTTTCGCAAGCAGCTCGAGCGTGCTCCGGTCGTAGGCCATGCCGGTGGGGTTCGTGGGGTTATTGAAGATGATGGCCTTTGTTTTGGGCGTAATCGCCGCGCGAAGACGTTCCTCCGAGATGGCATAGTTCTCGGACGCATATGTCGGCACGTCCACGCACACGCCGCCCGCAAGCTCGATCTGGCTGCGGTACATGGCAAAGTACGGCGAGAAGACGATGACCTCGTCGCCGGGATTTAAGATGGTCAGCATCGCAAGCGCCATGCCGAGGCAGCTCGAGGCTGTGACGAGCACATGATCGGGAAGGAGCTCCTGCGTGAAATCCGCCTGCCACGCGCCGCAGACTGCCGAAATGAGCTCCGGGTCGCCCTTGGGGTCGCCGTAGTGGGTGTGGCCCGCCTTCGCGTCGAGGTATGCCTTTTCAATGATGACTTCGTCAGTGGTAAAATCGGTGTCGCCGATGGAAAGGTCGATGATATCGTTGTATTTGGCCAGCGCCTCGGTGTCGAGCGAGAGCCCGGAGCCCGCGTGCTGAAAACGGTTTGCGATGTAGCGTTTCATGTTCATAAGACTGCCTCCTTGCGGATGTGGGGAACGACGGTCGCGCCGTTCGGGATGACATAGATGGATTTTCCGGCGAGGTCCGCTTCCTTCAAAAGCGCCCCCATATCAGAGAACGACCGCATGCCCATCGGGCGCACGAGCTCGTCCGGAATCGAGGAATAGAGAAGAATTTTCTGCCGCTGCGCCTGCTCGCAGTTCTGGAAGAAAATATAGCCCGCGACGGTGAAGGCCTCGCGCAGGCGCTGTTCGATCGTGCCGTCGAGAAGATTTTTGCACCAGCCGAAGTATTCCTCAGGCCCGCCGCCCTCCGGCGCTTCGAGCATCAAAATGAGCGTTCCGCCGGGCTTTAAGCCGGACTCGACGTTATCGACGGTTTTTGTGCCCTGATAGAGCGAAATGTCCTTTGGGAAGCCGCCGCAGCTGGCGACAATCACGTCGGCCTGTTCGGGTACGTCCACCTGATAGATTTTATTGACGAGCGCGCAGCCCGCTTCCCAGGACTTCAGGTAATGCCCGGAGAAAATCGCGTGCAGCTGCATCTGCGCGTTCATGACGAGGTTCACCATGAAAAGGTGCGGCAGCATCGCGGCGGCCTCGCACATGTCCTCGTGCAGGGGGTTGCCGGTCAGAACGCCGTTTCCGATTTTGGGGTTCGAGCGCAGCGCCTTGGGGTCCAGAGAATAGGCGTGGTTGTGGCGAATGGTCTGAAGACCGCTGACCCCGGGGAGGATGCTCTTGCGTCCGCCGCCGAAGCCCGCCATGATATGATGCGTACATGCGCCGAGGCAGACGACAAAATCGGCCGTCGCGACAGTTTTATTGAGCCAGACGGGCGTATCGTGCGCGGTCGTGCCGAGGTAGACAAGGTCCTTTGCCTCGCAGTCGTGGTTCTCGACACGCACCTTGTCAAAAACGTTGCTTGTTACCAACGTCCGCAACTCCTGTTCATCGCCGCCGGTGTGCGTGCCATTGGCCACGACGATGGTGAGCTTGCTGTAATCTACGCCGCACGCGGTATGCAGGTACTCGACCAGATGCGGAATGACAAGATCCTGCCGCATCCAGAACCGGGACAGATCGCTCACCACGAGCGCAACCGACGCTCCCGCCGGAATTTCCTCGCATAAAGGCTTGCTTCCGATCGGGTGCGCCAAACTCTCCAGAAGTCCGGCGCGGATATCCTGCATCGCGGGCGCGTCATTTCCGTGCAGAACGGCCAGAACCGAGCCCTCGTCCAGCGGCACCGTGACGCTGCCATGTCCGTATGCGAACTGATACTCTTTCATGCGTTTCGCCTCTTTATACTATAATAAATATCTTTGCGCGCATTATAAACGATTCGCGCCTGCTGCGCAATTGTCAAAGCACACAAAAAGGGAGCTGCATGAAGCAGTTCCCACATGTGAAACGTTAATCTTGCTATGCGTAGGGGGCGATGCCTACATCGCCCCGGCAAAATGCACCCGTTTTTACGGAAATCTTCGGCGAATTCGCTGGTTCCCAATGGGTCGATGTGGGCATCGACCCCTACGGACCCGACAAGGACATTGTCGGTATATTATTTGATAAATTTATCGATGGCCTGACAGAGGCTATCCAAGGCCTGCTCGTCGTCCTGCTCGACGGCGTCGACGATGCAGTGCTGGATATGGTCCTGCAAAATCACCTTGCCGATATTATTGATGGCCGAGCGCACGGCGGCGATCTGGATCAAAACCTCCGAACAGTCGCGCCCGTCCTCCACCATCTTCTTGACCGATTCCAGATGGCCGATGGCGCGGGCAAGGCGGTTTAAAACAGCCTTCGTGTTCGCGTGAACATGGCCGTGCGCGCCGGGTTCGGCGTGATCATGGTCATGCGGGTGCGTGTGGCTGTGGGCGTGTTCGTGCTCATGCGCCTGTTCGGCGGTGTGGGTGTCCTGCGGATTGTGCAGATGGGCGATGTGGTGCTCGTGCAGATAATCGTGATCGTGTTCCATAATGAACGGCACTCCTTTTTTCTTTGATTGGAAGTATACCACATCAGCCAAGACAATTCCATACAAAACCAGAGAAAAATTTCGGGAATTTCACAAAACCATCCCCACCCGGGGGATTATTTTCCCGATTTCATACTCTTTACAAAACGCCTGCCTGCGAGTATAATGTAGACGAAAAACTATACGGGCGGCCGGACTGCCGCCGCAGAAAGGGACAGAATTATGCATCACGATGAAACCATGCACACCCACGAGCATACCCATGCCGACGGGAGCACGCATACCCATGAGCACACCCATCCGCACGACCATGACCATCCGCACACCCATGACAATGGCTGCGACGAGCACGCCTGCGCCGCTTGCTCCGGATGCGCGGACCCCAAGCAGGAGCTGATGGCGCTGATGAAGTATATGGTCGGCCACAATACCGCCCATGCAAACGAGCTCGCGCAGCTTGCAAAGCAGCTGCAGGATCTGGGCGAGACGACGGCCTACGAGCAGATCATGCTGGCTGTGAGCGATTTTGAAAAGGGCAATCTGCGCCTTTCCACTGTGCTCACGTCCATGAACGGCTGAGGAGGATTTCCATATGTGCCTTGCAATGGTCTATACGGATAAGGCAGAGCCTGAAAACCTTGTGCTGAGCAACGTCCAGCGCATCGACTGCAAAGACGGTCTTGTTTATCTGACTGATCTTCTTGACCGGCAGGTCGTGGTCGAGGGCGAGATCGTCTCGGTCGATCTGGTCGGCAACACGACGATTATCCGCAAAACACAGAAATAATACAAAAAGGGAGCCGCCCGGAAGCTGCGTACTTTCGTCCGGCTCCCCGCGTCGGCTACAGGAGGCAGACATGCAGAGCTACGAGGTCGTCCGCGAGGTCGAGAACCAGTGCGCCAATAATCAGATGCGCGATATCTTTTTTGAGGAGATCGAGACGGACGATCCGGTCGGCTGGCTGCGCGGGTTTGTCAAGGGACGGGACGTCGAGATGAGCGTGGACAAAAAGGAAAACGGCGATCTGACCGTCTTTGTCACAAGCGGCGGCGTGACGCAGAAATTCCTGTTTACAAAAATCTGAAAAATTCCTCCGGGATTTTACAAAAAAGCCAGATCATTTTTGATATATCATTAGTCTGTTTTCTACATATTTTTATGCAATTTTTGCAAAAATGGGCTTGTCTTTGCCGGAACTTTGTGTTACGATACTTTTGTATCGAATCCGCAGAGGGAAGGGCTCCGCGAACGAGACGCAATTTTATCATTTTGGAGGCAAGCTATGAGCGTTGCGGAAATTTATGAGGAAAGAGCTGCTTTTTCGTTTGAAGTCTTCCCGCCAAAGACCGATGTGGGCATGGAAAAGCTGTGCGGCGAGGGCGGCGTGCTCGAAAAGCTCTACACGCTGAACCCCGACTACATCTCCTGTACCTACGGCGCGGGCGGCACGAACGTCGGCAAGAACCTCGAGGTGCTCGACAAGATCAAAAAAGACGGCAAGTGCACCCCGGTCACCCATTTTACCTGCATCGGCAATACCAAGGCCGATATCAGGGAAAAACTTCAGACCTATCTCGACCACGGCATCGACCACATGCTCGCGCTGCGGGGAGACCTTCCCTTTGGCTGGACGGGCACGAACGGCGACCTGCACTATGCGACCGAGCTCGTGAAGTTTGTCCGCAAGGAGTTTGGAGACAAGTTCACCATCGCGGTCGCGGGCTCGCCCGAAGGACACATCCAGTGCCGCTCGCTGGAGGCCGACATCGCATTTTTGAAGCAGAAGCAGGATAACGGTGCGGACTTCATCATCTCGCAGCTCTGCTGGGATATGGACGCGTTCCGCCGCTGGCTCGACGCGATCCGCGCAGCAGGTGTGTGGCTGCCTGTCGATGTGGGCATCATGCCGATTCTCGACCAGGCCGCGACCATCAACATGGCGCTCTCGCGAAACGGCTGCGTGATGGACCGGGCCCTGTGCGAGATCATCTCGAAGAACTGGATCTTCCCGAACCCGTTCGACAAAGAGCCGTTTGACGCGGACGCAGCCGGCAAGAAGGAGAGCTTCAAAAAGGCCGGCATCGAATACACCATCAACCAGATCGACCAGTACCGCGCCTGCGGCGTCGACGGCATCCATCTGTACGCCCTCAACAAGTACGACGATGTCGCCTATATCGCAAAAGCGGCAGGTCTGATCGACCTCGTTTAAAACTTATGCGCGTGCTCCGGCGGGCAATTCGTCTGCCGGAGCCGTAAGGCGCTTTCAAAGGAGCAGTACCAATGGCAACGCATACCATCGCGGTCGCCGGTAAGGGCGGCGTCGGCAAGACGACCACCTGCGGCATGATCATCGATTATCTGTGCAAGCAGAAAAAGGGTCCCATCCTCGTTGTGGATGCGGACGCAAACTCCAACCTCAACGAGGTGCTCGGCGTGGAGGTCGAAACCACGCTCGGAGACATCCGCGAGGAAATGGCAAGAGCCGAGCAGAAGGGCACGGTTCCGGCCAACATGACAAAGGCCGATTACGCGGAGATGAAGTTCAATTCCGCGCTCATCGAAGAAGACGATTTCGACATGCTCGTCATGGGAAGAACGCAGGGCAAGGGCTGCTACTGCTTTGTCAACGGCGTTCTCAAGACCCAGATCGACAAGTATGCCGGAAACTATAAATATATGGTCATCGACAACGAGGCGGGTCTCGAGCATATCTCGAGAGGCACGCTTCCGCACGTGGATACCATGCTGCTCATTTCCGACTGCTCGCGCCGGGGCGTGCAGGCGGTCGGGCGCATTGCGGAGATGATCCGCGAACTCGAGCTCAAGCCCGGAACCATGAAGCTGATCATCAACCGCGCGCCGGATGGAAAACTCAACGCCGGCGTGCAGGAAGAGATAGAAAAATACGGTCTTGACCTCGTGGGAGTTCTTCCGCAGGACGAGACGGTATACGAGTATGACTGCGATGGCAAGCCCAGCTCCCAGGTGCCGGATAGCACGCCGGTAAAGCAGGCGCTGCACCAGATCATGCGCGATTTAAATCTGTAAGGCCAAAAAATTATGATATAGGGGGATTCAACATTATGCCTTTCGTTCCCAAGAAGCAGGCTTTCAATGCCCACATCAATGAAGTTGTGCTGGGCGTTGGCGAAAAAGCAACTGCAATCGGCGGTCAGAACGTACTGCCGTTCCACTCGTTCGATGCAGAAATCAAGAACGCTCCGAAGATCGGCGTTGAGCTGACAGACTTCGGTATGTCCGAGTACACGATGCCCGGTGAGCAGGCGTTCTACGCCGGCTGCGAGACCGTGGTTGACATGGCCAAGCGTGCCGAGACGATGGAGGGCGCAGATTTCCTGTGTCTGCACTTTGAAGGCGCCGATCCCAACGGCGCGAATAAGTCCGTCGAAGAGTGCGTTGCACTCGCCAAGGCAGTTTCCGATGCTGTGACGATGCCGATCGTCATCATGGGCTGCAAGAACATCGAGAAGGACACCGAGCTCTTCAACAAGATCGCCGAAGCTCTGGCCGGTAAGAACATCCTCGTTCTCTCCGCCCGCGATGAAAACTACAAGACTGTCGGCGCGTCCGCAGGCCTTGCATACAACCAGAAGGTCGGCGCGGAATCTGCCGTCGACATCAACCTTGCAAAGCAGCTCAACACCGTCATGACCCAGCTGGGCGTCAATGCGCAGAACATCGTCATGAACATCGGCTCCGCTGCCGCCGGCTACGGCTACGAGTACGTCGCATCCACCCTCGACCGCATCAAGGACGCGGCTCTGAAGCAGGCGGACACCATGCTCCAGATGCCCATCATGACCCCTGTGTCCTCCGATACCTGGGGCGTGAAGGAAGCCGTTATGTCCGAGGCCGACATGCCCGAGTGGGGCAGCCAGGAAGAGCGCGGTATCGAAATGGAAATCACCACCGCGGCTGCGGTTCTGGCCGGCGGCTCCGACGCAGTTATCCTGCGCCATCCGGAAGCCATCAAGACGATCGCCGCGATGATCCGCGCGCTGATCTAAGCAGAGGAGGAATGAGTTACTATGGCAGTTAAAGGTCTTGACATTTTCAAATTATCTCCCAAGAAGAACTGTAAAGAGTGCGGCAGCCCCACGTGTATGGCGTTCTGCATGAAGGTCGCGCAGGGTGCCGTTGAAATTACCAAATGTCCGTATATGTCCGCAGAGGCCGTCGCCCTTCTGTCTGAGGCCACTGCGCCTCCCATGAAGACCATCACGGTCGGCGAGCACAAGCTCGGCGGCGAGACCGTCATGATGCGTCATGAGAAGACCCTTGTCAACCGCAACCTTTTCGCGGCGACGCTGTGCACCTGCATGGACGACGCGAAAGTCGAAGAGCGCATCGAGGGCATCAAGAAGGTCGACTATGAGCGCATCGGTGAGCGCGAGATGGTAGAGTGCGTCTTCGTCCATGACGCGGGCGACAGCGCGAAGTTTGTCGAGCTCTGCAAGAAGGCAGCAGCCATCGGCGACCGCACCGTCATCATCGACACCAAGGACGTCGACACCGCCAAGGCAGCGGTTGAGGCCATCAAGGACAACAAGCCCATCCTCAACGGCGCCAACAAGGATAACTTCGCAGCCATGAACGAGATCGCCACCGCGGCAGGCATCGTGCTTGGCGTACACGGCGCGGATCTTTCCGAGCTGCATGATATCGTTGCCGAGCTCGAGAAGGCCGGCAACAAGAACCTGATCCTCGACGTCACCGCCGAGACCATCAAGGAAACGTTTGCAAACGCCGTTCTCGTCCGCCGCACCGCCATCAAGGACGGCGACCGCACGTTCGGCTATCCGTCGATCGTAAACCTCGGCGTTCTGTGCGACCACAACGAGCATCTCGAGACGGCGCTTGCCTCTGTGTTCGTTCTGAAATACGGCTCGATCATCGTCATGGACAAGATCGGCTATGCGGAGGCTCTGCCGCTCTACGGCCTGCGCCAGAATATCTTCACCGACCCGCAGAAGCCGATGAAGGTCGCTCCTGGCATCTATCCGATCAACGGCGCAACGCCCGACGATCCCTGCGCGCTGACGGTCGACTTCGCGCTGACCTACTTCCTGGTCTCCGGCGAGCTCGAGCGCTCCAAGGTGCCCATCAACCTGCTCATCACCGACGCGTCCGGCATGTCCGTTCTGACGGCGTGGGCCGCTGGTAAGTTCTCCTCGACCTCCGTCAAGAAGTTCTTCGACGAGTTCGATCTGGCGAACAAGATCAACAACCGCACCCTCATCATCCCGGGCAAGGTTGCCGTCATGAAGGGCGAAATTCAGGACAAGCTGCCTGAATGGAACGTTGTCGTCGGTACCCGCGAGGCTGTTGAACTCGTCAAGTACCTCAAGGACGGCGAATACAAGGCTGCCGCAGAGGCTGCCGCCGCTTCCAAGAAGCCGGCCGAGGCCAAGAAGACTGTCGACGCCGATGCGCCGCTGGACTTCGAAAAGATCGCTGCCTCCATCCCCGCCATCAAGATCCGCGACGACCTCGACGCACATTACAAGCAGAGAGATCCCGAGTCCCCGAAGTTCGTCACCATCGGCGAGCGTATCCACTGCATCTCCCCGGTCATCCGCGAGGCAATGGCGACGTTCAACCCCGATCCCATCCTCGAGCGCGCGGCGCAGCAGATCAAGGCTGGCGCAACGTACCTCGACGTCAACATCGGCCCGGCCGAATCCAACGGTCCGGAGCTCATGACCTGGGCAGTCAAGCTGCTGCAGGAGAACTTCAACAATGTGCCTCTGGCGCTCGATACCGCCAACAAGAAGGCCATCGAAGCCGGTATCAAGGTCTACAACCGCACGAACGGCAAGCCCATCGTCAACTCCGCTGACGCTGGCTCGCGTATCTCCTACATCGACCTCGCCGCTGCCAACGACGCGATCTGCGTGGCGCTCTGCTCCGCCGACGGCATCGCAAAGGACAACGAAGAGCGCATGATGCACTGCCATCATATGCTCGAGCGCGGCCTGTCCCTCGGCATGGAAGCGACCGACCTCTGGTTTGATCCGCTGTTCCTCGTCGTCAAGGGCATGCAGGATAAGCAGATGGACGTTCTGAACGCCATCAAGCTGTTCGCCGACGAAGGCCTGAAGTCCACGGGTGGTCTGTCCAATAACTCCAACGGCGCGCCGAAGAACGTTCGCCCGATCATGGACTCCGCGCTGGTTGCCATGGCGATGATGCAGGGCCTGACCTCCGCCATCGTCAACCCCAACGACCTGCGCCTGATGGAGACCATCAAGTCCTGCGACATCTTCAAGAACAACGAGCTGTACTCCGACTCCTATCTGGACGTCTGATTTTCCATCATCTATATGCGGTTCCCTGCCGGTTTTCGGCAGGGAATCGTGATTTCACCCTGAAATGCGCGCAGCTGCCGCCGTTTGACAGGACGCGCGTTTCCGGGCGCTTGCAAACTTCCGCAATTCATTATTTTTCAGGAGGGTATTTATGAGCGTATTAACTGATCTGATTTATGGCGGCTCGAATGCCGTCGCCGGTCTGACCGAAGGCGCGGTCAACGATGCAATTGCCAAATATGGCGCAGACAAGGAACTCGCGTTCCCCGATACTGCTTATTTCTTCCCCACGATCTATGCGGCAACCGGCGTGAAGGTGAAAACGCTCGGCGATCTTCCTGCCTGTGTGGGCGTGCTCAAGAGCCTGATCACCAATCAGGAGGACCTCGGCCAGGCGCTCAATGCAGGTCTTGCCACAGCGGTCGGCGCGGAAATTCTCGAAGGCCTCAAGTTTGTCGAGCCCAAGGAGAGCTATGAGAGCGCAAGAGTTCCCGGCATCGGCTTCGTGCCCGATCCCATCATCCGCTCGCTCGGCGTGCCGCTGGTTACGGGCGACATCCCCGGCGTGGCTGTTGTGCTCGGCAAGGCCGAAAACGGCGAGGATGCAGCGAAGGTCGTCAAGGACTACCAGTCGAAGGGCATTATGACCTTCCTGATCGGCGACGTCATTGAGCAGTGCGCAGACGCCGGCGTCAAGATGGGCCTTGAGCTTCGCGTCATTCCGCTTGGCCACGACGTGACGGCTGTCATCCATGTTGTGACCGTCGCCATCCGCGCGGCTCTGATCTTCGGCAATGTGCAGCCGGGCGATCTGGCGGGCCTTCTTGCTTATACGAAAGAGCGCGTTCCCGCGTTTGTCAATACCTTTGGCGCGATCGACAATGTCGTCGTCTCCGCGGGCGCTGGCGCGATTGCGCTGGGCTTCCCGGTTGTGGTCGACATTGACCTCGGCGAAAATCAGGTTCCGGGCGCGCTGGAGAGCTGTCTGGACCACAACGAGACCGTTAAGAAGTCCCTCGAGCTGCGCGGCATTAAGATCAAGTCCAAGGAGCTTCCGATTCCAGTTGCGTTCGCAGCGGCCTTCGAGGGCGAGATCATCCGTAAGGCCGATATGCAGGTCGAGTTCTGGTCCGCCAAGAACACCACCTGCGAGCTCGTTCTCGCCAAGGGCATGGACGAGGTTGAGGACCACAAGATTGTCATCGACGGCCCCGACATCGACTCGGGCGACCTTGAGTACGCGCTTGCTACCTGCATCTATGTCGCGGGTAAGAAGATGCAGCCCGACTTCGAGTCCGTCATCGAGCGCAAGATCCATGCCTGGTTCAACTACATGGAAGGCGTCATGCACACCGGCCAGAGAAACCAGTTCCGCATCCGTATTTCCAAGGAAGCGTATGAGAAGGGCCTCCGCCTGACGCACTTCGCAGAAGTCCTGTACCACATGATCACGGACGAATTCGAGGCCGTCGTCGACAAGTGCGAGGTGCACCTGATCACCGACCCCGCGAAGGCGACCGCGTTCCTCAACGACGTGGCCATGCCGCGCTACAACATGCGCGACGACCGTCTTGCATCCATGACCGACGAGTCCGTCGACCGCTTCTTCACCTGCATCCTCTGCCAGTCGTTCGCCCCGGCGCACTGCTGCGTCGTGACCCCCGAGCGTCTGGGCCTTTGCGGCGCAGTGTCGTGGCTCGATGCGAAGGCGACGTATGAGCTCAACCCGAACGGCCCGTCCCAGCCCATTATGAAAGAAGGCTGCCTCGACGAGCGCACCGGCCGGTACACGACCGTCAACGATGCGATCAAGGACGCGACGCACGGCGCGGTCGAAGAAGTCACGCTGTACTCCATCATGGAAGACCCGATGACCTCCTGCGGCTGCTTCGAGTGCATCTCCGGCATTGAGCCGATGTCCAACGGCTTCATCGTCGTGAACCGCGAGTATGCGGGCATGACGCCTGCCGGTATGACCTTCGGCGAGCTGGCCTCCTGCACCGGCGGCGGCGTTCAGACCCCGGGCTACATGGGCCATGGCCGTCACTTCATCTCGTCCAAGAAGTTCATCCACGCCGAGGGCGGTATCGAGCGTATCGTCTGGATGCCGAAGGAGCTGAAGGACGACGTGGGCGAGAAGCTCAACAAGACCGCCAAGGAGCTCTATGGCATCGAGAACTTCACCGATATGATCGCCGACGAGACGATCTGCACCGACTGCGATGCGTTGCTGACGTTCCTGCAGGAAAAGAATCATCCGGTGCTTGCAATGGAGCCGCTGATGTAATATAATAAGCGTAAGCTGCGTGCGCGGCGCGCGATGGGCGGGAATTCCCAACCTGCCTTGCGCCATGACGCGCGGGAGATTCGCTGTAAATTGTAGGGGGAGGGCGTATGTCCTCCCCTTTTTTGTAAAGTGTTTGCATGATGCGGACATATATGATAAAATGTCCGTAATTCGAGAGTATACGTGTGGGGACGGCCCGTCCACAGACGTATGGACTTGAAAATGTACCTACACCGAAAGGAGATTCCATCCGATGTATCAGATTACCTTCCAGTTTGAAAACGGCGGCAAGCCCGTCATTGTCGACGCTGCCCCCAATACCTCGCTGCTGGACGTTGCGAAGGCGGCCAACGTCGCCATCGACGCACCATGTAACGGCAACGGCTCGTGCGGCAAGTGCCGGGTCAAGATTTTAGAGGGTACGGTCGACTCTACGCCTACGCACCATATTTCCGAGGAGGACTATGCCGCGGGCTGGCGGCTCAGCTGCGCGAGCAAACCCACGTCTGACGTTGTTGTGCAGGTGCCGGACATTGCCTCTGCCTACCAGAGCCGCATGAAGACCGCCGACCTTTCTACTGGCGAAGAGGTTGCGACGTTCAATAAGCTTCAGGAGGACATCCGCGGGGCGGGCGTAGACATCAGCTGCGATTTCGTTTCCACGGTTCTTGAGCTCTCGGAGCCCACGCTGGACGATACCATGCCGGACACCGAGCGGCTGGCGCTTGCCGCGCAGGAGGCGTTTGACGGCTGCACGGAAGTCAAGCTCACGTATCATACGGTCAAGAAGCTTGCCAAGACGCTCCGCGATGCGAATTTCAAGGTGCAGATTGCAGGCACGCTCGACATGGGCGTTCTGACCGTCATGGATGTGACCGGAAAGCTCGATGCGCCCATGATCGGCTGCGCGATTGATATCGGCACGACGACGGTTACGGGCGTGCTTCTCAATCTCGAGACCGGCGAGGTCGTCGCGAAGGCCTCTTCGGGTAACGGCCAGATCCGCTACGGCGCGGACGTCATCAACCGCATCATCGAGCAGTCGAAGCCCGGCGGCGTGAAGCGCCTGCAGGACGCGATTTTAAAGGAAACGCTGGTTCCGCTGACGGCTGTCATGTGCAAATCTGCGGGTATTACGGCAGAACGGATCTTACGGGCAGCGGTCGCGTCCAACACGACGATGAACCATCTGCTGCTCGGTGTGGACGCGAACCCCGTGCGCATGGAGCCCTATATCCCGACGTTCTTCCAGTGGCGCGGGATGGTCGCAAAAGACCTCGGCTTCGTCGCGAATCCCGACGCGGAGGTTCTCGTTGCGCCGAACATCGGCTCGTACGTTGGCGGCGATATCACTGCGGGCACATTTGCAAGCTTAATTTGGAACAAGGACGAATTCTCACTCTTTATTGACCTCGGCACAAACGGTGAGCTTGTCTTCGGCAACCGCGACTTTATGATGTCCTGCGCCTGCTCGGCGGGTCCCGCGTTTGAAGGCGGCGACATTTCCTGCGGCATGCGCGCAACGGACGGCGCGGTCGAGGCCGTGTCCATTGACAAAGATACCATGGAGCCGAAGCTCACCATCGTCGGTGACGAAGGTCAGAAGCCTGTCGGCATCTGCGGCTCGGGTATCATCGACGTGATCGCCGAGCTCTACCGGACCTCGATCATCTCGTCCAAGGGCAAGTTTGTCCGCGACGGCGGCAGAGTCGCCCACGACGAGCACGGCATGGGCCGCTACATTTTGGCGAGACCCGATGAGAGTGAGACCGGCCGCGAAATTTCGATCACCGAGGTCGATATCGACTCGTTTATCCGCGCAAAGGGCGCCATTTTCTCGGCCATCAACATCATGCTGTCTAGTCTTGATATGGACGTTTCGGTTCTCGAGCACGTCTATGTTGCGGGCGGCATCGGCTCGGGTATTAACATGGAAAATGCCGTGCGCATCGGCATGCTGCCCGACATTGACCGCGAGCTCTTTACGTACCTCGGCAACACGTCGCTTGCCGGCGCGTACGCGATGGTGCGCTCGGAAAACGCGAACCAGAAGGTGGACGAAATCGCGTCCAATATGACCTATATGGAGCTTTCGACGAACCCGCGGTACATGGACGAATTCGTCGCGGCCTGCTTCCTGCCGCATACAAACCGCGAGTTGTTCCCGTCGAGCGTGCAGGAGTGATGGTATGGCAGAGCTGAACAAAAAGGACGTACAGAACAACAAGGAAGAGGTTCCGTTTGCGCACTATGAGGCGCGCTTCCGCGAGCTGGACCCCGAAGAGGCTGCGCAGCGCTGCGGCGTGAAGTTTGAAAACGGCGCGTTTACGGTGACGCTGCTGGGAGACGAATACGTCATCACGTGGCCGGAGTATACCATCTCCGCCGACAATCCCAGAGCCTTTGCGCGCAAGAATATCCCCGCGCAGACGTTCCTGCTTCGCTATCTTCTCGAGGGCAAGAAGGCAGGTCCGTGGCTGAGCTTCAAGACCTTCCGCGAAATGCCGTGGGGCGAGCTCTACATCAGCCCCTATACCGGGCGCGTTCTGACAAGAGCCGCGTTTACGTTTGGCACACGCGTCGGAAAGTTTGCCGCGGCCTGCGAGGAGATGGGCGGCGCGAGAGTCGAGCACGGGGATGCGGGGTATGAGTTTGAGCTCCTGCCGGGCTACCGGATGCAGATCATGGTCTACGCCGGGGACGACGAGTTCCCGCCCAGCAGCCAGGTGCTGTATTCTGACAACTTCGAGACCGGATTTTCCGCCGAAGATCGCGTGGTCGCGGGCGATATCCTGATTTCCAGCATCAAAAACTATTTCTGAGGTATGAAAAATGAGCTTTGTATATAAGGGCCTGAGCGCAAATTTTGAAAAGCTGACCGTGACAGATCACGAGCTCGAGCGGCAGCTGGTAAGGCTCCAGCAGCAGACCCCGCGCGCCGTTCCGGTCACCGATCGGGCGGCCAAGCTCGGAGACGAGGTCGTGCTCGATTACGCAGGCTTCGTGGACGGCAAACAGTTTGAGGGAGGCACGGCCAAGGAGCAGGTGCTGACCCTCGGCAGCGGTATGTTCATCCCCGGCTTTGAGACGCAGCTCGTGGGCGCGAAAAAAGGTGCGGACGTGCTCGTCACCGTGACGTTCCCGGAGGACTACCGCGCGACCGAGCTTGCCGGAAAGCCCGCCGAATTCAAGTGTCATGTTCTGGAGATTCGCGAGAAAACGCCGTATGAGCTTGACGATGTGTTCGCCAAAGAGGTCGGCGGGTGCGAAACGCTCGAGGAGATGAAGGGAAAGCTCCGCCAGAGTCTGCAAGCATATTATGACGACCGCGCCGAGATGGAGGTGCAGGACAGCCTCATGCGGCAGGCCGCCGCGACGCTCGACTATACGCCGACGGATAAGGAGCTGGAAGCCGGCATCGACGCGCAGGTGGAGTTACTCAAGGCACAGCTGGGGCAGAAGGGCCTGACGTTAGACGCCTATCTGCAATTTACCGGCCAAACCGAGCAGAAGCTCCGCGAGGACGCAAAGCCGGAAGCAATCAACAGCCTCCGCATCCAGAAGGCCGCCGACCGCATCGCCCTGCTCGAGGGCATTGCTGCGACCGATGAGGACTACGCAAACGAGCTTGCCGCCATCTGCCGCCAGAACCGCATGACGATGGAGCAGCTGCGGCCGCACATCAACGCGCAGTTTGAACAAAGCGTCCGCGATAACATCCGCATGCAGAAGGCCATCGCATTTGTCCGGGCGAACGCGCGTGTGACGGTGGTTGACGCGCCCGCATCGAAGGAATGATCCCGGCAGCGAGGATCTTCGGGATCTCCTAAAATTAGGATATTCCATGTGCGAAATATCTCCTGTCAATTCAGACAATATTTCTACGCAACAAGGAATGTAATTTATATAAAAGCACCTGATAGCCATATCGGCCCTCAGGTGCTTTATATCATATGTGACATATCGCACAAAGAAAAGCGGCTGTTTCCGTGCAAAGCTACAAAACGTTTTTTAGGTATTGACTTCCAAAATAGATAGTGTTATTCTAAGAACGAACCGATAAAAAAGTATCGATTCCGCACGGCGCTGTTGGCTGCGGAAGAAGGGATGCACGGCGCTGAAGCAATTCTTTCCCGGGGGGAGTGAAGGCCCCGGAAGAACAAGGAGGAAATATCCATGGCAATCGAATTTAAGGATGGCAAGTACGTTGACCCCCAGACCGGTCGTGTAACGCTGGACCCAACCATGTACAAGGACTGGCAGATCGCTGAAGAAGCAGAAAAGAATCTGCCCTCTGTGGATTACTTCCGCGAGAAGCTCGGCCTGCTGCCCGAAGAGATCATTCCCTACGGCAAGACCCCGAAGATCGACTTTATCAAGGTCATGAACCGTCTGAAGGATAAGCCCGACGGCAAGTTCATCGAAGTTACCGCCATCACCCCGACCCCGTTCGGCGAGGGCAAGTCCACCGTCTCCCTGGGCCTGATCGAAGGCCTCGGCAAGCTGGGCCTGAACGTCGGCGGCGCGCTTCGTCAGCCCTCCGGTGGCCCGACGATGAACGTCAAGGGCACTGCTGCCGGCGGCGGCAACGCACTTCTGATGCCGATGACCGAGTTCTCCCTCGGCCTGACCGGCGATATCAACGATATCATGAACGCGCACAACCTGGCGATGGTCGCTCTGAACGCGCGTATGCAGCACGAGCGCAACAACAACGACGAGTGGCTGGCCAGCAAGGGCCTCAAGCGCCTCGACATCGACCCCAAGCGCATTGAAATGGGCTGGGTCATCGACTTCTGCGCGCAGGGCCTTCGCAATGTCATCATGGGCCTCGGCGGCCGCCTCGACGGCTTCCTGATGGAGACCAAGTTCGGCATCGCTGTCGGCTCCGAGCTGATGGCCATCCTCGCTGTCGCCCGCGACCTGAAGGATCTGCGTGAGCGTATCGGCAAGATCGTTGTTGCCTACTCCAAGAGTGGCGAGCCCGTCACCTGCGAGGATCTCGAGGTTGCCGGCGCCATGACCGCCTGGATGCGCAACACCATCAACCCCACCATGTGCTACACGGTCGAGCATCAGCCGGTTCTGGTTCATGCAGGCCCGTTCGCAAATATCGCCATCGGCCAGTCCTCTGTTATTGCTGACCGTCTGGCCCTGAAGCTCTTCGATTACCATGTCACCGAGTCCGGCTTCGCTGCCGACATCGGCTTCGAGAAGTTCTGGAACGTCAAGACCCGTCTTTCCGGCCTGACCCCGAACGTCTCCGTTCTGGTTGCGACCGTCCGCGCGCTCAAGATGCACGGCGGCGGCCCGAAGGTCACCCCGGGCGCACCCCTTGCCAAGGAGTACACCGAGGAGAACCTCGAGCTCCTGGAAAAGGGCACCTGCAACCTGTTCCACCATGTGAACACCATCAAGAAGTCCGGCATCAATCCGGTCGTCTGCATCAACCGCTTCTACACCGACACCGACGCGGAAATCGCGCTTCTCAAGAAGCTCTGCGCCGAGCATGGCGTCCGCTGCGCCGAGTCCAACCACTGGCGCTTCGGCGGTGAAGGCGCGATCGAGCTGGCAAAGACCGTTGTCGAGGCTTGCGAAGATCCCGTCAACATCAAGTTCCTGTACGACCTCGAAATGCCGCTGCGTCAGCGCGTCGAGCTGATCGCGAAGGAAGTCTACGGTGCAGACGGCGTCGAATGGGCACCTCTGGCTGTCCAGAAGGCAGAGCGCTTCGAGTCCGACCCGAAGTACAAGGATTACTGCACGATGATGGTCAAGACCCATCTGTCCCTGTCCGACGATCCCACCAAGAAGGGCGCACCGAAGGGCTGGACGCTGAAGGTTCGCGATATTCTCGAATACGGCGGCGCAAAGTTCCTCTGCCCGATGGCCGGCACCATTTCCATGATGCCCGGCACGGCTGCCAACCCCGCCTATCGCCGCGTCGACGTCGACACCGAGACCGGCAAGGTTTCCGGCCTTTTCTAAGAGAGAACCGAGCTACATACGCAAACCCAACCGGGAGGCGGCGGATATCCGCCGCCTCTCTTTACGAATAAGGAGAAACATCCATGGATATGACGACAAAATCCTGCCGTGAATTTGTCACGGTTCTGGCTTCCAACGAGCCTGCCCCCGGCGGCGGCGGTGCGTCCGCGCTGGTGGCTGCGCTTGGAACGGCGCTCGGCAATATGGTGGGCTCGCTCACCGTCGGCAAGAAGAAATATGCCGATGTCGAAGAAGAGATCAAGGCGCTCATGAAGGAGTGCGACGACCTCCAGACCCAGCTTCTCGATCAGGTCCCCGCCGACGCGGAGGGCTTTGTCCCGCTGGCGAAGGCCTATGGCATTCCCAAGGACGACCCCACGAGAGCAGAGACCCTGGAGAAGGCCACCATCATCGCCTGCCAGGTCCCGATGCACATCATGGAGCTGTGCTGCAAGTCTTTAGACGCAATCAAGATCTTTGCCGACAAGGGCTCTCGTCTCGCGGTTTCCGACGCGGGCTGCGGCGCTGTGATCGTGAAGTCTGCGCTGCAGGCGGCGTCTTTAAATGTGTTCATCAACACCAAGACACTCCAGAACCGCGAAGTCGCGGAGGAAATGAACGCAAAGTGCCTCGGCATGCTCGATACCTACGGCAAGCTGGCCGATGAAATTTTTGAGACCGTCAAGGCCGGATTCTTTAAATAAGGAAGGAAGAACGAAACAATGGCAAAATTACTGCTTGGCAAAGAAGTTACCGCTGCGATGAACGAAAAGCTTCAGGCGCGCGTTGCGGCTCTGAAGGAAAAGGGCGTTTCCCCGAAGCTGGCCATCGTCCGCTGCGGCGAGAACCCCTCCGACCTGTCCTATGAAAAGGGCGCAACCGCGAGAGCTGAGCTCATCGGTGTGGAGGTCCAGAAGTTCGTTCTGCCCGAGGACGTTTCGAAGGAAGAACTGATTGCGCAGATCGAGGCGATCAACGCCGATAGCTCCATCCATGGCTGCCTGATGTTCCGTCCGCTTCCCAAGCACCTCAAGGCCGACCAGGACGAGATCTGCAACCATCTGGCCGCCGAGAAGGACGTCGACTGCATGACCGACCTCTCGAACGCGGGCGTCTTCACCGGCAAGAAGCTCGGCTTTGCCCCCTGCACGCCGCAGGCCTGCATGGAAATTCTCGATTATTACGGCATCGACTGCAAGGGCAAGAACGCCGTCGTCATCGGCCGCTCGCTCGTCGTCGGCAAGCCCGCCGCGATGATGCTCATGGCCAAGAACGCGACCGTCACCGTCTGCCACACCAAGACCGTGGACGTGGCCGGTATTGCGCGCAAGGCGGACATTCTCGTCTCCGCAGCGGGCGTTCTCAATAGCCTCACGAAGGACTATGTCTCGGAAAACCAGATCGTCATCGACGTCTCCATCAACTGGGACCCCGAGAAGGTCAATGCCAAGGGCGGCAAGGGCGCGATCGCGGGCGACGCGGTCTTCTCCGAGGTCGAACCGATCGTCGGCGCGATCACTCCGGTTCCCGGCGGCGTGGGCTCCGTCACAACGTCCGTTCTGATCGGTCATGTGGTCGAAGCTGCCGAGCGTACGCTGTAAGATCAAGATAGCGTTTCTGCCGCCGGACGTCTTTTCCGGCGGCAGTATTTCTCAAAGAGAGGGAATGATTGCATGAAAGAAAAGTTTAAGCTGCCGGAGCAGGCGATCCGCCTCTGGTTCTGGCTGTTTGCCGCACTGTGCCTGATTGCGGCAGTGCTCATGCCGGACCGCGGGCAGATGGTCGAGGGAATGCTGCGGCTTTGCACGCTGCCGTATCAGTCAGCCAACAGCTATTTTGACGCGTCGGGCGGCGGCTTTGCCGGGACGTTCCTGAACGCGGCAGTTGTCTGCGCCATCTGCGCAGCCATTTATTCGCTTCCCGGCAGCAAGCCGGACGGCGTTTCGGTGCTGGCGTATTTCCTGACGGCGGGCTTCTGCTTCTGGGGCATTACGGTGCTCAATATCTGGTTCTGCTTCGCGGGCGTGCTGCTGGCCTGCCTTGTGCGGAAGGTGAACCCCTGCACGCAGGGAAACGTTTTCCTGTTTTCGACCGGCATTGCGCCCTTGATGACGGACCTTCTCGTCCGCTATCCGGGCGCGGATGCGCATGGCGTGACGCTTTTCGGCGCGGCTTTGACGCTGGCGGTCTGCTTTGTCATTGGCCTCGTTCTGCCGGCAGGGTTGACGCACAGCCCGAAGGTGCACAAGGGGTATGATCTCTACTCTGCTGCGGTTCCGATGGGACTTCTGGCCTTTTTCCTGCGCGCGGTGCTCTATCGGGTGCTGGGCGGAACGCTTCCGGACGGCGCGGGCGTCGGCGCAGGCGACGGGAACTGGACGGTCGCGAATCTGTTCTGCTTTGCGGCCTTCGCGCTGGCGCTGGTGCTGGGACTGCTGCTCGGCGGCAGCTTCAAGCAGTACGGCGCGCTTTTGAAGGATACGGGCGTTGGCGCGGATTACGGCGCGAAATACGGTGCGGGCACGGCGATTCTGAACTTTGCCGTCTATGGCCTTTTCATTGTGCTGTACTATAATCTGATCGGCGCAAAATGGAACGCAGCGACGCTCGGCTGCGTGCTGTGCATGGTCTGCTGCTGCTTCAAGGGAAGCCATCCGGCAAACGTCTGGCCAATCATGGTCGGCTATGTCGCGGCGTCGTTTTTGACGAAGGCGCTCTGCGCGGCGCTCGGGACGGACTTTACGACCGCCATCAACGCGCAGGCGATCGTCATCGGTCTGTGCTTTGCAAACGGCCTGAGCCCGGTTGCGGGAAATTACGGCTGGCTTGCCGGTATCGTGTTTGCCATGCTCCACTACGGCCTTGTCACAAGCGTACCGTTCACCCACGGCGGGTTCCTGCTGTATAACGGCGGCTTTACGGCAGGCCTGATCTGCACGCTGTTCATCCCTGTGATGGAAGTCTTCTTTCGCACAAAGCAGGAAAAAAGCGAGCTGAAGGCCCAGAAGTAACCGGGAGAAAGCAGGCATTACAAAAGGAGGCTGTCCCATGCACTACTGCGATAATTGTCATCTGGTCTGCGAAGGGCCAGTGTGCCCCTATTGCGGCAAAGCGCACCTGCGCGCGCCGGAGGACGGCGACTACTGCTATCTTGCGACGATGGTCTCCCCGTGGGGCGAGGCGATGCAGGAGCTTTTGACGGACGCGCAGATCCCGTGCCTCACCCGGCAGGCGAGGAGCGTTCTGTATTCTGTGGCGTTTGGCCAGACGCACGCGGAGCTCGAGCTTTTTGTGCCGTTTGCGCATCTCGAGCAGGCGGCGAGCTTGCAAAAAAGCCTTCTGACAAGCGAGCTGACCGAGCAGGACACCCCGGAAAACCCCCAATAACAGCCATCGCGCCGCAGCCCGGAAATGGACTGCGGCGCGATTTTTGTTTTAGGAGGATGAGAGGTTCTCTTTGGAAGGGGATTTTGCGGCTCAGTCGGCGAAGAGAGGCGTCGAGAGATAGCGGTCGCCGGTATCGGGCAGCAGAACGACGATGGTTTTGCCCTCATTTTCCGGGCGCTTGGCAAGCTCGATGGCGGCCCAGATGGCAGCGCCGGAGGAAATGCCGACGAGAACGCCCTCGCGGCGGCCGAACTCCTTGCCGGTCTTGAACGCGTCATCGTTGTCGACGGCGATGATCTCGTCATAGACCTTCGTGTCGAGCACCTCGGGGACAAAGCCCGCGCCGATGCCCTGAATCTTATGGGGACCTGCCACGCCCGTGGACAGAACCGCCGAGGTCTTGGGCTCCACGGCCACAACCTTCACGTTCGGGTTCTTTGATTTCAGGAACTTGCCCGTACCGGTGATGGTGCCGCCGGTGCCGACACCTGCGACGAAGATGTCGACCTTGCCGTCGGTGTCTTCCCAGATCTCGGGGCCAGTCGTCTCAAAATGTGCCTTGGGGTTCGCGGGGTTCACAAACTGGCCGGGGACAAAGCTGTTCGGAATTTCCTTTGCCAGCTCGTCTGCCTTTGCGATCGCGCCCTTCATGCCCTTTGCGCCCTCGGTGAGCACCAGCTCCGCGCCGTAGGCCTTCATCAGCTGGCGGCGCTCGACGGACATGGTCTCTGGCATGACGATAATAATGCGGTATCCGCGCGCGGCAGCGACGGAGGCAAGGCCAATGCCCGTGTTGCCGGAGGTCGGCTCAATGATGACCGAGCCCTTCTTCAGAAGGCCCTTCTGCTCTGCGTCGTCGATCATCGCCTTGGCAATGCGGTCTTTGACCGAGCCCGCGGGGTTGAGGTATTCGAGCTTGGCGAGAATGGCGGCCTTGAGACCATAGGCCTCTTCCAGATGTGTGAGCTCCAGCAGAGGGGTGTTGCCAATGAGCTGATCGGCGGAAGTATAAATGTTCGACATATCAAAAATCTCCTTTTCAGACAAATATTCAAAATTCAGATTGTTTTTAGCGGAATCATCGTTTCCGGCCAGCGGCGACATCGCGCGTACTGGGCGGCGGGGGAAAGAAGCTTTGTCATGCAGCATCCCGGCCTTCTGTTATTTATACCACCTACTTGGTAGGTTGGTATAGTTATAGCACGGCGCGCGCCATCTGTCAAGCAAATTCTGAAATTTTTTCCTGCCTTCTATTCGGCCCTCCGGCCGCCGAGCGCAAAAAAGTACCCGCCTTGCGAGAAATATCGCAGAGCGGGCGCTTGCATTTTTGCACAATGTATCAAAAAAGTTCGTAGGGGCGGACGCCTCTGTCCGCCCGCAGAAAATCCGGTTTTTTCGAAAATCTACGGAGAATTCGTAACTTCCAAAGGGCGGAAAGCCGCGTCCACCCCTACGCAAATTTGGAGGATTTTCGTGTATCCCGTAGGTAAGCCTGAAAAATCAGTCGGCGATTTCCGGCGTTACGTTCTTTGCGAGGTTTTGCATGCTCTGCGCGAACGCGTCCGGATCGAGTCCTGCGTACTGCACGACGGCGCAGCGTTCTGCATCTACGGGGGCTTCGCGCAGGTAAAATTCCGATAGAAGCGGCGCGGACAGTCCCGCCGCCCGGAGCGTTTCCGCGAGCAAATTTCCGCGCTCCTTCGTGTGGAAGGCCAGCAGGAAATGAAGCCCCGCGACGGCCTGCTTTGCCTCGCAGAGCACAGCCAGCTCCGGCTGCGAGAGAATGTCCAAAAGTGCCTGGAGTCTTGCCTTATAGTGTTTTCTCATCCGCGAGACATGCCGCTCAAAGCAGCCGCCGTCTAAAAACCTTGTCAGCGTCAGCTGCTCAAAAGACGGCACGGCGCAGCTGTAAAAGCCCATCGTCTCCTGCCAGATGGGAAGCAGCGCCTGCGGCAGGATCATATAGCTGATGCGAAGCGCGGGCGCGATGGTTTTGGAAAACGTGTTGAGATAGATGACCCGTCCTCTTGTGTCAAGGCTCTGGAGCGTCGGAACCGGCCGCCCTGAGAAGCGGAACTCCGAGTCATAATCGTCTTCGATCAGGAACCGGCCATCTGCGCGCTCCATCCACGCGAGAAGCTCCTGCCGCCGCGTGATCGGCATGACCGTTCCCGTTGGGTACTGATGCGACGGCGAGAGGTGGACGATCTGCGCGCCGCTTTCTTCCAGTTCTTCCACGCGCACGCCGCTTTCGTCCATCGATATCGGCACGACCTCCGCGCCACTTTTTTTGTAGACCTGCGCAAGCGTCCGGTGGCACGGGTCCTCGATCGCGAAGCGGCGGCTTCTGCCTAGAAACTGCACGAGAAGCGCGTAAAAATACTCCGTGCCCGCGCCGATGACGATCTGCTCCGGCTGCACGACAAGCCCCCGCTGCCGCGCAAGCTCGCCCGCAATCGCCTGCCGCAGGGGAGAAAGCCCGCCGTTTGGGACCGGCTGGAGGAGATACTGACCCTCATCCAGAATGACGCTTCGCATCAGCTTTGCCCACACGGAAAACGGGAACAGCTCCGCCGCGGCGCTCTGCGCGATTTCCGGCTCCTGCGCCTTTTCCGGCAGGCGCGCGGGACGGACAGGCGGCTGCGCCAGAAGCGGCATATGTGCCACAAAATAGCCCGAGCGCTCGCGCGACGTGAGATACCCCTCGTCCAACAGCTGCGCGTAGGCCGTCTCGACGGTGATCTTGCTGAGGCTCAGGTGCTCGGCCAGCGCCCGCTTCGAGGGAAGCTTCTCCCCGCCGGGGAGCAGGCCGGATAAAATGTCTGCGCGAATGGCTTCATAGAGCTGGGCGTAGAGCGGGGTCTTGCTCCGCGGGGAAAGCTCATAGGTTCGAATCATGGCGGCCTCCGATCTGGCCTTGTAAACCAGAATTATTTTGGCAATTTCTAAAATGCCAGTCTATGCTATAATAGCTGAACGCAAAGAAAAAGTCAACGGAGGAGTTCCTAACATGAAAGAGAGAAAGTTTTCAACCTATCAGATCGTATTTGTCGCAGTCATGGCGGCGCTCGTCTGCGTCGTGACGTTCTTCCGCTTCCCGCTTCTGGGCTCGAAGGTGCACTTCGCAAACGCCATGTGCCTGCTCTCCGGCATGCTCTTTGGACCGATGCTGGGCGGTCTTGCGGCAGGTCTCGGCTCGATGCTCTATGACGCGCTGTTTGGCGGGTACGATTTTATCAACTGCCTCGTTACGTTTGTGTCCAAATTCCTGATGGCTGCGATCTGCGCCTGGATCGCCTTCGGCGGCAAGGAAGAGGGCAAGGGCAAGCACGCGCGGCTCGTGGTCGGCAGCGTCGTCGGCGCGCTCAGCTACGTCGCGCTCTATATGCTCAAGACGTATATCTTCCAGCGCTTTGTCCATGGCTATCCCCTCGACGCGGTCGTCGTTACGATGGGCGGCAAGCTTCCCGCGTCCTTAATCAATGCTGTCTTCGCCATGATTGTCGCGCCGATTCTCTATGCGGCCATTGCCCCGGCGCTGCATCGCAAAGGCATGCTCGAAAAGCTGCGCAAGTAATCAATCGATACAGAAAAGCGGCAGACCCACCCGGGTCTGCCGCTTGTGCGTTATTCGGCTTGGTCACATCGGATCGCGAGCCTTGACTGCCCGCCGACGGTGCAGGTGAAAAGCGTCAGGTCCCAGTCTCCGCTTGTCATATCGGAAATCGCGTAGGAAGAAAGCGTCTCGAGGGACGAGACCGCGTAGGAAAACACGTTGCCGTCCATGTCCGTGAACGTGACCGTGTCGCCCGGCTGGAGCTGGGGAAGGGATGCAAAATGGCTGCGGTAATTGTGTCCCGCGATGACGAGGTTATCGAGATACGCGGAGCCGGAATACCGGCAGGGGGCGATTTGCAGCGCGTCATAGCTCCATTCGCTGATGATGGGAAGCGACAGCTCCAGCGCGGGAATGTCCAGAACGCCGATATAGTTCCGCCCATCAATGGTTTCTTCCGGCATGGCCATCTCCGGGTTCAGCACATGATCCGGAACGAACGCTTCTTCTAAAGCTTCGCCGGAGCTAAGCGCCGGAAGCTCCGATTGCCGGGAAGAAAGTGTGGGAGTCAGGCGCCCCAGAACAACGTCCACCGACATGCTCGCCATTGCGTCGCGCCAGAGGTTATAGGCCGTGAGAAGAAGCGCCGCGAGAAGCAGCAGCAGGCCAAGCGCCGTGCAGAGCTTTCCACGCTTACTCATGGCCATTCTTCCTCTTTGAGAGCGCACCGAAAATCAGAAGCAGCAGACCCGCCGCCGCGAGCACCGGAACCGGCCACCACAGTAAACCTGTCTGCGGCAGCTTCTGCCGGTCGAGCGTATTCGTCAGGATGAAGGTACTCCCCGACTGCTGCACGTTCGCCGTATAGCCCGGAACGGGGCGTTCTGTTACCGTCCAGACGATTTCCGAGCCGTCCGGGTTGTACCGGGGAAGATCGCTCCACGTGCGCTGCCAGCCGTCCGTGCGGGTGAGCGTCTTCGCGTCATAGGCCGCGCCGTCTTTTAAAAGCGTGACGGAGACCGAATCCGGGCGCTTTTGCTCGTAGCCCGCGTCGTACCAGCGTTTGAGCACGGTGCGCGTCACGGTATCGCCGTCGGGATTTTCCGGACGATAGGTGTTGGTCACAAGGAAGGTCACGCCGTCGCGCGTGATACGGACGGTATAATTTTTGGGGACGCGCTCCGTGACGCGCCACTCGATTTTCGAGCCGTCAGCGTTATATTCGGGAAGATCGCGCCACGTATGGCGCCAGTTGTTTTCTTTGTTCAGCGTCACGGTGTCATAGAGCTTGCCGTCCCTCAAGAGCTCGATCACGACCTCGCTTGGCCGCAGCTCCTGCACATCGTCCTGCCAGAGCTTGATGACCCGGCGGTCGACGGTATCCTCGGAAGGGGAGGGGGGATTTTCCGTTCTCGTGTGCTTGGGGCTGGCCGTCACGTCGTAGACCCACGCGTCGTTCTCTAAATTTGGAAGCGAGACAAGAAACGGCTCGGTCGTATACGTGTATCCGCCTGCCGTGTGCTTTTTTCCGACGGCCAGATACAGACCCGGCGAGAGACGATCCACCGTATTCGGGAAGGTCAGCGTGCCCTGCGCGTCCGTTTTTCCGGAATCGAGCGGTGTCAGATTATCGCGCTCTGCGTAGGCGGCGAGCGTCTCGGCCAGCGCCGTCCATTCGGCGGCAGTGAGATTTTCAAGCGTCACGGGGTAGGCGGTAAAATTGCCTGCGAGGGTAAAATTCGCGTACGCGTCGACGCTGGCGACATAGTAGAGCTCAAACGGGACAGACGCAACAGGTGTTCCGTCGTGGCGGTACTCGATCGTGAGGCGCACGTCGCGGCTCGTATCGATCGCGCCCGCAGCAGCTGCCCGAACGGGAAACAGCGCAAGCAGGCAAAGAATGCAAAGAGCCGAAGCGCAGACACGTCTTGTCCAGTTTCGCATGGTGGTTCCTCCAATAAGGTTTGGAAATATGTCATAAAGGTTTGTAGGGGCGGACGACCCTGTCCGCCTATGAGAAGTTACGAGTTCGCCGGAAATTACCGTATAATCGGATGATTTTGCGGGCGGACAGAGGCGTCCACCCCTACGGATTTTTCGAAATCCTCCCGTCTGTGCGTAGGGGTCGATTGAGCACATCGACCCAAGGGAAGTTACGAATTCGCATTGGATTTTCGTAAAAACGGTTCGTATTGCCGGGGCGATGTGGGCATCGCCCCTTACGAAGAAGGTCGTTCGTTTACGTATCGTCGCGGCTCTTTTTCTTGGGCGCGGCGGCAAGCAGCAGAAGAAGCGCCAGCAGCAGCGGGATCGCGGCGATGGGAGCGACGAGCAGGGGATCGATGCGGATGGCGTCGGCGGTCAGGCGCACGGCCTCGGACTGATTATCGACGCGGTGGCCGCGCACGAGCATGCGGTGGGAATTGACGCCGTAGGGCGTGCAGGTGACGAGCGTGCAGAGGTCCTTTCCCTCCTCCGCAGCCAAGGCCTGAAGCTCGCTGGGCAGGACAATGAGAATGCGGTCGACCTCGTAGGTGAGCACCTCGTCGAGCGTGCGGATGACGAACAAATCGCCCTCGGCGAGCTGGTCTAAATTCGTAAAGAGCTTGGCGCTGGGAAGACCCCGGTGGCCGGAGAGGACGCAGTGGGTGCTCTCGCCGCCGACGGGAAGCGAGCTCCACTCCAAGTGTCCCACAGCGACCTGAAGCACGTCGTCGCTCGTGCCGTGGTAGATGGGAAGCGAGACCTTGATCGTCGGAATTTCGATATAGCCCATCACGCCGGAGCCGTCGATGTCGAGCTGGCTGTTATAGTCCTCGCGCTCTTCATCGGTCAGAGCGAAGAGGGTTCCGCGCAGAAACAGATCGCGGTTATACTGCCCCGCGCGCTGCAGCAGTTCGTCGTATTTGCCCTCGTCCATGCTTTTCACGGCCTGGTCATATGACGCGACGGCCTGTGAGGCATGCAGCGAGTTCCAGTAGTCGCTTACGGTGGGGTAGAGCAGCAGGGACAGTCCCGCAACCAGTGCAAGAATCAGAAAGATATTGATCAGCTTGTTTTTCATTGCGGGATTCTCCTCGCTGCCGGAAAGGGACGAAAGAAATAATCCTCCGTCCCTTTCCGGTAGATATCAAGTTACTTAGTTGTCGGCCTTGCCCATGCGCTTTTTGGTCACGAGCAGAACGCCCGCGCCAACGACGAGCAGCGCGCCGATGACATAGAACAGCGTCGTGCCGATGCCGCCGGTCTCCGGAAGCGTCGCGCCGGAGTTGTTGGCAATGTCGAAGTTCATGCCGGTAAGTTTAATCGTGCTGTCATTCAAGGTGATCCACGCAGGATCAGTCATTAGATCCATTGTGGCCGAGGCGTGGAAGGTGAATTTGACAGGCTCAGCAAGCAGGTTATAGCCGTTGGGTGCCTTTGTTTCATAAAGGTAGTAGTCATGCTCGCCAAAACCGGCGAGGACTTTACTGCCCAACTCGATAACATAGGTGATGTGGGTTCCAGCGGTAACCTGCTCGGCAGTGGCAATATCATACGCAGCAGTTGACGTCTGCTGATCCCCAGGGGCGAAAAGCGGGATCAGATCCGTTGTGACGGCTGGGACACCGTTTTCGTCGCACTGCATATCGCTGACCTTGAGATTCGGGTTGCGGGAGAGGACGAACTTTGCACCTTCCAAAATTTTCTTGTTGTCTTTGCCGTCGACCTTGCTGATGATGGCCGGTAACGTCCAGGCGTTGACCTTGCTTTCGGGGGTTTTGCCGGTGCCTGCGCCGTTGGGATTGTTGCTGTATTCAAGCTGCGCTGTGTTTGTATTGGGATATCTCCCAATCTGGTAGACGTCGGCCTTCTCGTTCAGAACAGCTGCGTAGTTGATATACAGCTTATCGCCCTTTTGGATTTTACCGTCCGCAATGGCCTTGCTGATGTTGATGGTGAGGTCAAAAGAAGTCTCACCGGTACCGGCTTGGGGGTTAAGAGCAATCGTGTAATAGTCGCCTGGGAGCGTATCTGTCGGATCGTTGTCGATTACGATGGACACGGAAGTTTTTTCAGCAGTAACCTTGGAGGTGAAGCCCGCAGTCATGGTATCATGGACGATGTAGGTGTAGCCGTCCGGATAGCGGGAAACGTCCGGAACCGAAGTGATGATGCGGAACTTGACAGTGTCGCCAAGCTGGAAGGCAACGTTGCCGGTGGTGCTCCATTGACCGTCGTTGTTGTTCTGGATCTGCTTTTCCAGCGTAGGCTTTTCGCCCTTGGGCGTGGCGGTCACATTGGCCACGACCTTCATCAGATAGGCGGTATAGAAGTCATTTTCACCGGTCAGCGAGTTATCCTTGTCCTTGACGAGGTAGTAGCCTGCCGGCAGATTGGAGATCACATAGTTGCCGGAAGCGTCCTTCGTGCTGCAATCGGTGTGGACACCCGAGAGGAAGGGGGCAATTTTTTTGGCAAAGGCCCGTGCCTGCTCGACGGTTGTCAGCAGTTCTGCTGTTTCAGCGGCAGAGACGGGGAAATCCGTTGTAAAGTTCGCTGCGGCGGTGTTAACGCCGGTGCCCCAGACGATGTTGGAGAGAATTTTGGAGGTGTTTCCGCCTTCTCCGGTTGCCGGAGTGTGAAGGTCGCCGGAAAAGATCTGGTAGGCCTCAAAGGTGTGGTTGGCGACGGTCCCGCTGCCATCGACAGTGATGGTGTAGGTCTCTGCCGCCAACGCTGTGACGCTCAGGGAGAACACGATCGTCAAAACCAACAAAAATGGAAGTAGTTTGCCCGCCTTTTTCATATTAGTTGTCCTTTCTTAACACGTTTTTAATATTCTTAACGCCCATATAACTTTTTCACAAAAAAAGAATACCATATTCCGACACGTTTTTCAAGAGGAAGTTGTAAAATAATTAAGGGAAAAAAGTTCGGGGGGGGGTTGAAATCCTTGTATAAATGTATATAATATAGAAAGAAATATCTGAAAATGTCGATTTTTGTAAGGGAAATTTTCCCATAACCATGGAGCTCGGCCTATGAACGATTTTCTTTCACATGATGTTAAGAAATTCCAAAAACGTCGCGCCCGCCGCCGTGTTTGGCATAGCGTGCTGACGGTTCTTGCATCCGTTGTTGTCTTCGCGACAACATACGCGCTCATCTTACCGGCCATTACAATGACCGCTGTACACGTACACGACGAGAGCTGCTACACGCAGGTCACGGAAACAAAAAAGGAACTTCTTGCCTGCCCCGTGTCAGCGGAGAGCGGGCTTGTTGTCGTGCACCGGCACGATTCGCACTGCTATGACGAAGACGGCATGCTTGCATGTCCTTTGCCGGAGCTTGCGGCGCATGTACATACCGAGGCCTGCTACGACTACCCCGAAGCGCATGTCCACACAGATGCGTGCTATTCGGAGGAAAGAGGCGAGCTGATCTGCGGTCTGGAAGAAGGAGAGGAGCATACCCACACGGACGATTGCTACGCGTGGGAGACGGTTTTGTCCTGCGGCCAGATGGAGGAGGAGCCTGCCGAGCCTGTGCTCGTCTGCGGCAAAAAAGAGATCGTTCTGCACTGGCACGACGAGGATTGCTACGCCGCGGACGGAACGCTTACCTGCGCGCTTCCGGAAGTGATCGAACACCAGCACACGGGAAACTGTTTCAAGACCGTTCAAGTCCCTGTGGACACGCAGGCGCTCACCTGCACGAATACGGACCCTGACCATGTGCACACCGCGCTGTGCTACGGCACGTGGGTTCTGACCTGCGATCAGGGAACCGACGACACGACCCCGGACACACCTGCGGACAAGGAACCGGGCACGGAAGGGTCTGCGGACAAGGAACCGGGCACGGAAGGGCCTGCGGACAAGGAACCGGGCACGGAAGGGCCTGCGGACGAAGAACCGGGTGCGGACGAAACGCCTGCGCCCGACGCGGACCGATCCGAGCTGAACGGCGGGACGTCGGATGGGACGGAGCCTGCGCCGGAGGACGGGATGGACGTTACGACACAAGACGAACGCTCCGCTGCAACAGTCGCCCTGAAATATTACGTTTATCTCGACGGCTCGCTGGATCCTGTTTTGGAGGAGTCCAGAACGCTCGAGCGGGAGAACGGACGCTATTACATCACGGCGCAGCAGCTGGAGACCGTGTACGGCGATTTTGGTTTCGAGGCGGACAGCTATCAAGGAGAACGCTTCTTCCCGCATACTGATCTGCACGACACATCGCTTATCTGGGCGGACGCGCCGGCGTATCCGGTCGAAAACGCGGACGGAACGCAGGAATGGCGCATTCCGCTCAGCCGCACCACAACAAGCTATATCTACTATCTGCCCCACAACACGTGGGACTACGGCAGCTACTTTGAAGGCAGTGCCTCCAACACCAATGCGGCGCTCATCAGCGACAACACGTTCTACACCGTGAACATTTCCGCGCCGCCCGATGCCGCGTCGGAGAGCAAGATCTATCACGTACTGAACGGAGCGACGTTCAGCGTCGAGCTGTCTGTGTTCGACGACTACACCTGGAGCTACACCAACCTCGCCGATGGCAGCGAGATCACGCCGAGCGATGTGCAGGAGCTGGAAGGCGGCAAGCTTTTCATCAACTTCCGGAACGTCTCGCATCCCATCAAGGTCACTGCGCGCAAAACGATCGCCGGCGAACAGATCTATACCATCCGCTACCATGCAGATACGCTCGCCGACTGTCTGGAACGAATCAGCAGTGCGGTTACCGCCAACGCGCAGAGCGTTATCACCGACGGCAAGGTCGGCGGCATGGCGACGCTTACCGAACAGGTAACGGTCACGGCGGATACGATCTATCCGCTCCGTTCGCCGGATTCGCTGCGCGTGGTGTCGCAGGCAGACCCGACCAGACAGGCCAAGCACTATTTCTACACCTTCCGCGGCTGGCGCGTCAAGGCGACCAACACCGTTCTCGACCCCGCGCAGCCGCTGACGGCGGTGCAGCTGGCGGGCTATGAAAACGGCGGCGTGATCGAGCTGGAGGCGGTCTGGAGTGTAAAAGACGCAAATGGCAGAGCCACATCCGTCAACTTCTTTATTAACCTTTTCTGTGAGATCAAGGACTTCCACAGCAACGGCTTCGCCAGCAACCCGGTCGGTGACTATACCAAGTCCCTGTTCACCACGACGCTGCTCGGAACTGATGCACTCTCCTCGTCCGATAACCTTCTGGTTCTTGCGCCTCCGACGACTGACGCAACGGCCTACGAAACGGATGACATCCTGCGCACCATGACGGATACGCCCTACGATGGCCTGACGATGGAAGCATTTCCCTCTGACCGCGAGATGTTCGCCCTGCTCCGCGAGAACAACTACACCATCAAAATCGGCAATAGCACGATCCCGCAAAGCAAGCTGACTTCAGACTATTTTCAGGTTCGCTGGACCAACCTCAAATACGATATCAGCGACGGCTGGCATGTCGACGGTGTGCTTGTAGCGAAGGAAGCAAAGCTCCGCGTAACGAAGACATTCCTCGGAAGCGCCGCAGCCATTGCAAGCGTTAAGGCGCAGACCGGCGAGATGGAATACGGGATCCGGATTCAAAACACGACGATGAATGCCGAAGAGCTCCTCCTCACGCTCAACCCTGCCGAGCAGGAGCCGCGCGCGGATTGCGTGGGCTATGACGACTACGATGCCGCCAGCAATACCTATACCTGGATCGTCAGCGGGCGCATCGACAGTATCTATGCGCTTTCCGAGCAGAACTATCTTTTGCAGGATGTGCCGTCGACCTCCTATTACCGCATATTGGACATGGCAAAACCGGGTGACTGGCAGAACTATGACGAGGACAGTCAGCTCACCACAGCTATGATCTCCTACGCGACGGATACCCCGGAAAACAGGTACCGCACGGTATCCTTCCGCAACAAGTATGTCGATGCCGGCACGTTGACGCTGCGAAAGTTTGACTCCTTCACACACAATGGCATCGCAAATGTGGAATTTCTGCTTACCGCAGATGACGGCGTTAGCGGCCAGCATCTGCACCGCAAGCCGGGAACGAGCATGTATACCAACACCAGCACCTCCGGTTCGGAATATACCGAAGCGACGGGGAACAGGATCGTGACGGACGTGAACGGTGACGCATACCTTCGCCTGACACCCGGCGCATACACACTCCGAGAGACGTTGCCGACCGGATACAGCGGAGCTGCGGAGATCCGGTTCACTGTCGACGAGAAGGGCAGCCTGACCGAGCTGACCTTTGACGGCGCGCCGGCCGCCTCTTCGCCCGGCGGCGTGGCATCCGGTGTGGGAACCACGCTTCTGGCCATTATGAATGATTCGCAAGTTCTGACGACAGTTACCGCAGTGAAGGATTGGGGCGAGGTGCCGGACGAGTGGCGAAAGCCGGTGAAGGTCACGCTGATGTGCGACGGAGCGCCGCTCGGCGGTGCAAACAGCGAATATACGAGGGTTTTAAGCGCAGACAACAACTGGACGTGTGTCTGGGAGAATCTACCGCTGTTTTTGGACGGTAAGGTTGCGGACTATACCCTCAGGGAGATCATGATCGGAGATACGCCGTTCGATTCGACCTTGCAAGATGGCTATAGTGAATACGCCGTGACGCACGAGCCAGCCAGATACCGTGAGGGTGACGCGGGAGATTACAAGGATCCTGCCACGTGGGTCGACGGGAGCGGAGAGCGGCACTACGCAAAGCATGTACTGCTCACCGTTCACAACCGGCCGGACGGCGATGTGGGTAAAATCACGGTCACGAAGCTGTTTGCAAGTATCGACGGAAAAAAGCTGGAGAAGATCGACGGCACATACACCTTTGCGCTTTACAAATCGCCGGATGCAGCCGGAACCCCGGTCGCGACTGCGTCCGTGATCTACGGAAACGGCACGATCACGCCAGAGGACGGTATTGTGCGCTTTGAAGGCCTCACGCTCGGCAAAACGTATTACGTCTTCGAGCTCGACGACAGCGGCCGGCCCGTTCCGGATGGCGAGACCAGAATCATCAGCGGCATGCCCTGCAGCGCCTTTGGCGGCGGAACGGCCGTGGCGCTCTCCTCGGAGCATCCCGGCGGCGAGGCCGAAATTACGAACCGCATCAACTACGCCGAGCTTCCCGAAACGGGCGGCCATGGCGCGCACGCGATTTACGCGGCGGGAGGAGTGCTCCTTGCCTGCGCGCTGACGCTTCTGCTGCTGCAAAAACGGCGCAGAGGGCGTGGATAACACACAAGACGGTGGTGAAACCCTATGACCAATAAGGAGCTTCGAAAGCTCAGCCGCGCCGAGCTCATCGACATTCTCTTTGAGCTGCAGACGCAGAATGAAAATCTGACTGCGGAGAACCGGGAGCTCGCCGCGCAGCTGGAAAGCCGGCAGCTTCAGATCACTGAGGCTGGCTCCATCGCGGAGGCTGCGCTCCGGCTCAACGGTGTCTTTGAGGCCGCGCAGGCCGCGGCGGACCAATATGTGCGCTGCACGAAGGACTCTCTGGCCATTGCCGAACGGACGCTCGCTGCGGCAAAACGGCAGGCCGATACCCTCGTGCAGGAGGCGACAGCGCAGGCGCAGAAGCTCCTTGCAGATGCAGACGCGCGCCTGGAGAGCAGTTGGCCGCAGTTTTTGCTGGATGACAGCGCGCAGCAAACAAAGAACGGAGAATAAGCATGCCCCATACCAAAGAAACCTCGCTTCCGACGGCGGAGCAATTAGATATGGAGCGCCGCCGTCTGCGCTATAAGCGCCGCTATAACCGGACGCTCCGGAGCACGGTCGCGATTTTGATCGTCGTTGCAGCTCTGGCTGTTCTGGCGGCGACGCTCTGGATGCCGGTGCTGCGCGTATATGGAAGTTCCATGGCGCCGACGCTTCATAACGGGGAGATCCTCGTCAGCGTAAAGACCAAGGACTTCTCGTCCGGCGATATTATCGCCTTTTACCACGGCAACAAGCTTCTCATCAAGCGCTATATCGCGGGTCCGTCTGACTATGTCAATGTCGATGAGGACGGGAACGTCAGTGTGAACGGAACGCCTTTGGACGAGCCGTATCTTGCGGAAAAGGCCTATGGCGAGGCGGATATTGAGTTTCCGTATCAGGTGCCCGATCAGCGCTATTTTGTGATGGGCGATAACCGAAGCGTGTCCATTGACTCGCGCAGCAGCATCGTCGGCTGCATTGCCGGAGACCAGATCGTCGGCAAGGTCGTCTTCCGCGTCTGGCCGCTGAGCGCCTTCGGTCCCCTGAACTGAGAAATATAAAGGATGCGCCTAGGGTGTATCTGAAAACTCCCAACGCACCCGGACAGCGGGCCTTTTAGCGGTGCGCCGCGTCATTTTTCCTTGAAATACGTCAGTATTCCTGCAAAAAAATGTCTTGCGCAACGCAAAAATCCCTCGCTGCCGGTCACATCGTGAGTTTTCAGATACACCCTAAAACACGCGCTGCTTTGCCCTTACGGAAACTCTGAAACCAACGCGTAGGGGGCGATGCCTACATCGCCCCAAGGGTACCAACGAATTCGCCGGAGATTTCCGTAAAATCGGTTTGTACCGCCGGGTCGATGTGGGCATCGACCCCTACGAATGGCCCTGAGGGTCTATAAAATCGCCAGACGCAAAAAGCCTCTGCATACCAGTTCGGTACGCAGAGGCTTTTGATTTATGCGGGGATACGCTTACTTGAGGCCAGCCTGCTCGAGAAGCGCGGGGACCTTGGATTCCCAGCCGAGGGACATGATGTGAACGCCCTGGCAGTAGGGCTTGCACTCGCGGATGATGCGCGCGGCAATTTCCACACCTGTGATACCGGCCTTGGTCTTTTCCTTGTCGGCCTGAAGCTCGGCGATCAGCTCGTCGGGGATATGCACGCCCGCGACGTTGTTGTTCATGAACTTGCACATACCGGCAGACTTCGGGATGATGATGCCGACCTGCACGGGCTTGCCGAACTGCTTGGCGGCCTCCATGAACTTGATGAACTTTTCGGGCTCAAAGACAGCCTGCGTCTGGAAGAACTCCGCGCCGGCCTGCACCTTGCGCTCCATCTTCACGAGCTGCGCGTCGATGGAGTCGGAGCACGGGGACACGACTGCGCCCTTGGCAAACTTCGGGGGCTCGCCCACGAGCTCGTTGCCACCCAGGTCCTTGCCGGTCTCAAGCAGGCTCGCGGCATGCAGCAGCGACACGGAGTCGAGGTCGAACACGGGCTTTGCCTGCGGATGGTCGCCCAGCTTCGTGTGGTCGCCGGTGAGGCACAGAATGTTATCGATGCCGAGCATGGCGGCGCTCAGAAGGTCGGACTGGAGCGCGATGCGGTTGCGGTCGCGGCAGGTCAGCTGGAAGATGGGGGTAAGACCCGCGTCCTTGAGGACCTTGCAGGTGGCAAGACCGCCCAGACGCATGACGGACGACTGGTTATCGGTGACGTTGACATAGTGAACGCCGGTAAGATATTCCTTCGCCTCTTCTACCAGGCCGTCGATATGAATTCCCTTGGGGGGGCCGATCTCAGCGGAAACTACAAATTCTCTGTTCTGAAACAGTTCCGTAATTCTCATAATTCATCACTCCTGATTATTCAGATTCTTTGGCGGCCATGGTAGCCTGATCGGTATTGAAATCATGCAGCTGTGTGGGGCAGCGCAGAATGTCGAGCCGTCCCTGCGCCTTCAGGCGCTGGATGATGCGCTCCCAGCCGCAGTCCATCGTGGGGCAAACCTCGCATTTGCCGTTCTTCGTGCCGCCGCAGGGGCCGTTGACAAGGCTCTTGGAGCAGGCCGTGATGGGACAGATGCCGCCGGTCAGGTTCAGGAAGCACTCGCCGCACTGGCCGCAGTCGTACTCGAGCGGGGTCACGCCTTGGAAGCCGGGAAGCTCCACGGTATCACAGCAGGCGTAGACGGGCTTATCGTCCAGCATCTCGGAGATGGTCTGTACGCCGACGCCGCAGGAGAACACCAGAACAGCGTCCGCCTCCGCGATCTTCGCCATGGGCGCTCTCAGGCGCAGGGTGAGCTCCGTGGGGTTGCAGACATAATCGGTGGTCAGCGTGCCGACAACCTTGCCAGCCTCGGCCAGCTTTTTCTGGAGCGCGTTTGCCTCCTCCTCGGGGAAACCGACTTCCTTACAGCCGTGGCAGTTGATGATAAACACCTTGCCGGCGCAGAGGGAGGTAATGGTATCTTCGGATTTCAGTCTTGTAATCAGCATATCGTTCTCTCCCCCTTATTTCTTCTTCAGCAGGGGCATGACCAGACCCTTGGCGGCGTTGATTTTCGATACCAGAGGAATCTTGGACGAGCAGATGTACTCGCAGCACTTGCAGGAGAAGCAGTCCATGATGTTGAGAGACAAAAGCTTCTCCGCGTCGCCCAGCTGGCCGTACTTGTAGAATTCCAAGGGCTTCAGCTCCATAGGACAGACGTCTACACAGCGGCCGCACTTGATGCACTCTTTTTCCTCGGTGTGGTCGGCGGCAATGGCGATGATGCCGTTGGAGCCCTTGATGATAGGAACGTTGGTGTCGTTGATGGGAGCGCCCATCATGGGGCCGCCCATCTTGAGGACGATGTCCTCGCCCGTCACGCCGCCGCAGTGGTCGATGATCTCCTGCACGTTGGTGCCGAGCTTGACCATGTAGTTGCCGGGGTTGCGGATGAAGTCGCCCGTGACGGATACCGCGCGCTCAACAAGGGGCATGCCCTTCTGGATCGCGTCGGAAATGGCCTTGGCGGTCGAGGTGTTGCTCACGACGCAGCCGACGTCTGCCGGCAGCTTGCCGCTGGGAACCTGACGGCCCATGACCTTCTTGATGAGCATCTTTTCAGCACCCTCGGGGTACTGCGTCTTGGCGGCGACCACACGGATGTTATCGTAGGGCGCGACCTTCTCTTCCATGAGTGCCACGGCGTCGGGCTTGTTGTCCTCGATGAGGATCACGCCCTCTGGCGCGGAAACGGCTTTCATCATGGCGCGCAGGCCGAAGACGATGTCGTCGGCGTACTCAAGCATGATGCGATGGTCCGCCGTTAAGTAGGGCTCGCACTCGGAGCCGTTGATGAGAACCGCGTCAATGGACTTGCCGGGCTTCAGCTTGACATAGGTCGGGAACGTTGCGCCGCCCATGCCGACGATGCCCTTTTCCTTGACGATCTCGATGATCTCGTCGGCCGTCAGCTCCTCGAGGGGCTTGTTGGGAACGACGGATTCATGGAGCACGTTTTTGCCGTCGTTTTTGATGACGACGCTCAGGATGCCGGGGCCCTTGTTCGGATGCGTGTGCGGCTCGACAGCCACGACCGTACCGCTGACGCTGGAGTGAACGGGCGCGCCGATAAAGCCCGCCTGCTCGCCGATGAGCTGGCCGACCTTCACATAGTCGCCGGGGTTCACAACCGGATTTGCGGGCGCGCCGATGTGCATGGCGAGCGGCAGAATGACAGTATCGGGCTCCGGGAACTTCTGGAGCGCCAGATGCTCGGTGTAGTCTTTGTGCTCGGTGGGATGCACGCCACCGTAGAAGCCCTCAAAGCGTCTGGCTCTGGCTTCGGCGACGTAGGCCTGGATCTCGTCGACGCTAGCCACGGAGTAGTCCCGCAGCTGAACCGGCTGATGGAGGAATTCCTTCGTCCGGCCTTGCTTTTCGAGTCTCTGATAGATCTTCTCCCAAGCGCAGTCCTTTTTGGGATCGATCTCGCACTTGCCGTTTTTCGCGCCGCCGCACTGCCCGTTGACAAGACTCTTCGAGCAGTCCACGATGGGACAGATGCCGCCCGTCGCGTTCAGATAGCACTGGGCGCAGGCGCCGCAGGTCTTCTTCGTGAGCGCCATGCCATGATGGCCGACATAATTCAGAGAATTGGTTGCGGTAAACGTGGGAACCGCAGCAAGATCGGCCACCGTCTGCACGCCCAGTCCGCAGGAAACGACAACAACATTTTCCGTTCCCTCGGGGACAAGGCCTGCAAGCGTCTTTTCGGTCTGGACCTTGTTGCACAGGAAGTCTACCTTGACAGAACCGGTGATGTGCTTGCCCTGCGCCTCAGCGATGGCGGTAAAGCAGCCGCAATCCGGCTCCTGCGTGGTTTCGAACTCTTTGAAGCACTTGTTGCAGGCGACGACGAAGAGATTGTCCTTCCCCGCCAGCATGCCTTCAAGCTCTTCCTGGCTCTTTAACACGTACTTGGTATAATCCAAAAAATATCACCCTCTTACATTTTTTGTTCCTCGTTTGGCTGCAAACGATTACCAACGTCGATTATAGCATACGCGCTCTGTAAAAGTCCAGCACGGCAAAGAAAATCTTTTTGAAAAGTCGGTTTTTTGTCAAAAGCGGTTAGATTCACCTAACTTTTTGTGCAGAATTTCCCACGCCATTTCAGAAACGGGATGGCTCGCGCGGATGGGCGGGAGGGTTTGCCGGACGCAAAAAATCACCACTGCCGCCAAGAGCCGGTCATGGCCGGGGCAGTGGTGATCCGTATGGGGACGATACTGATACTTTTTTGAAAAGCAGCTGGTTACGGCGCAACGGTGCGTGTGATGGCTGTGATTTCGCCGTTTTCGATCGTGACGAGCGTATTGTTTGCGGTAAAGCCGGCGGCTACCAATTCGGGGAGCTTTTCCGCGCCATAGGTCTGGTTCGGGTGATCGGGGTCGGAGTCATCCGTGAGCGTAAAGCTGGCGGAGAGCGGGAGCTTTACCTCGCCCTTTTCCTGATAGCACTTTACATCGTTCACGCCGAGCTCATAGTAAACGCCGTCGTCCTGCGTTGTAAGCGTCATGCCGCCCTTGGTAAGGCCGCCGTTGATGAGAACGAGAGCGCCGTCTCGCTCGACGGAGCTGACCGTCATGTCCTTTCCGCCTGCGACAATGACGCTGCCCTCGGCGAGATTTGAAATATCGACCATGTCGTAGCGGTCATAGTCATAGACCTGAAGCGTTAGATACGTCTTGCCGTCCGTCTCTTCGATCGCGCTCTCGTCAAAGCTCGCCGCGACCGTTGCGTCGGTCAGGGCCGTAACGTCGATTGCGTCGGGAAGCGGCTTGACCCTGTCGTCCGGCTCGGCAGCGTCTTCCGCCGGTTCCTCGGCAGCGTCCGCGGGTTCTGCAGCGTCTGCGGGTTCTTCCGTGCCGGTCTGTTCGGTCTGGTTCGTTTCTTCCGACGTGCTTTCCGTCGTGGTTTCGGGTGCCTTTGTGGTCGTGGTCGATGTACAGGCACAGAGCGCAAGCAGGCCCAGCGCCAGTAACATGGCAAGCAGTTTTTTCATTTGCAATCTTCCTTTCCGGGGTATTTCGCTTTTTGTAAAGCGTTGCCGAAAGAATACATGGCAAATGTGACGATTCCGAGAAGGAAGTTTGGATAGAGTGTAAAAATTCTTTGAACGCGCTGCTGCCCGCAGCGAAAAAATGTCCCCCGGAGAGAGTCTCCGGAGGACGTATGCTTTATTCAACCGTTACGCTTTTAGCGAGGTTTCTTGGCTTATCGATATCGCAGCCTCTTTGCAGCGCGATATAATACGCGAACAGCTGCAGGCTCACCACGCCGAGCGACGGCAGGAACATGAGCTCCGTGTCGGGGACGGTGAGGAGCGCATCGACGCGCTTTTCCAGCTCCGCCTTGCCGCTTTCGGTCGTAAGCGCGAGGACACTTGCGCCTCTGGCCTTGACCTCGATGACGTTGCTCATCGCCTTTTCAAAAAGTGGCCCATAGAGCCCCAGCGCGACGACAAGCGTGCCGTCCTCGATGAGCGAGATCGTGCCGTGCTTGAGCTCGCCGGATGCGTAGGCCTCGGAGTGGATATAGGAAATCTCTTTGAGCTTCAAAGAGCCTTCCAAGCCGAGGGCATAGTCGAGGTTCCGGCCGATGAAAAATACCGAGTCGTGATTGAAATACTGCGAGGCGAAGAACTGGATCTTCTCGCGGTCTGCCAAAACCGTCTCGATCTTCTCCGGGAGCATCTGGAGCTCTTCGACCAGACGGGCATATTCTGCCGCATCGAGCCTTCCGAGGTTATCTGCCATGTAGATGGCCAGCATGTCGATGACGGCCAGCTGCGTGGAGTATGCCTTTGTGGTCGCGACGGCGATCTCGGGGCCAGCCCACGTATAGAGCACGTCGTCCGATTCCCGCGCAATCGAGCTTCCAACCACGTTCACAATCGAGAGCACCCGCGCGCCTCTGGCCTTTGCCTCGCGCAGCGCCGCCATGGTGTCTAACGTCTCACCCGACTGGCTGATGACGATGGCGAGCGTATGGCTGTCTACGATCGGGTCGCAGTACCGGAACTCGGAAGCGAGAACCGCCTCGACCGGGATGCGCGTCAGCTTTTCGATCGTATATTTTCCGAGCATGCCTACGTGATACGACGACCCGCAGGCGATGATCATGATGCGGCTGATTTTCTCGATCGTCTCGCGGCCAAGGACGAGGTCTCCAAAATCGATGCGCCCGTCTTTGATGCGCGGAGTGATCGCGCGGCGCAGCGCCTCAGGCTCTTCCATGATCTCCTTGAGCATGAAGTGCGGGTAACCGCCCTTTTCCGCCGCGGAAATTTCCCAGTCGATGTGGTGGTGCTCCTTTTCAATCGGAAGCTCCATCGCGTTATAGACCTGAATGGAGTTGCGCGTCAGAACGGCGACCTCGCCGTCTTCCATGTACGAAACGTCTCTTGTGTACTTGACGAGCGCCGTCACGTCGGAGGCGATGAAGTTGCAGCCGTCGCCGTAGCCAAGCAGCAGCGGCGCGTCCTTTCTCGCCGCATACAGCCGCTCAGGATCGTCTGCGCAGACGATGCCGAAGGCGTACGCGCCCTCGATGCGGTGCAGCACCATGTAGATCGCGTCCTGCATGCAGTGTACCTCGTCGAGCCCCAGGCAATATTCCAGCAGCTGCGCGACGACCTCGCTGTCCGTTTCCGATGCGAACTGTACACCCTTCTCCTCGAGAAATTCCCGGATCTCCAGATAGTTTTCAATGATGCCGTTGTGTACCAGCGCGATTTTGCCGTTCTGGGACACATGGGGGTGGGAGTTGATATCGTTCGGTTCGCCGTGTGTCGCCCAGCGGGTATGGCCGATGCCGACCGTGCCGTGCATGAGCGCGCCATGCGCCGTCTTTTCGGCCAGGTTTGCGAGCCGGCCCTTGCATTTGGCGATGTCCAGCATACCGTTCTCCGCCACGCAGATACCCGCCGAGTCATAGCCCCGGTACTCCAGCCGCGCAAGGCCCTCGAGCAAAATGGGCGCAGCCTGCTCCTTGCCGATATAACCTACGATTCCACACATAAAATAGTTCCTCCTGAAAATAAGTTCAGGACAAACCGCAGATATTTGCCTGCTTCCTGTTCGCGGCCCCTCTGTTTTGCGGTTACCCGCATATTTCTGACCGCGTCACGCGCACAGGGCAGCGCGGAAACGCATCCGCCGAATTTTCGATCACGTTTCCCCTCGTTATCCTGCCATATGGCAGGCACTGGCGCTTTTTGATGGCGTCTGCCATGGCCTCCTTTCTTCTCTGCGTTGGTAACATTATATTACAAAGCGGTGAAAATTGCTACCCCTATCTTTTGAACAGGCAAGACGTCCGCGCAAAAAATCCCCCGCGGAACCAGACGGCTCTGCGGGGGAGGCTTCTTCATGAAAGAGAGATGGTAGTACCGGTCTTACCGGCAATGCCGTCCTTGGCCTTTTCAAGCAAAGTGATGAGCGCGGTTCTGCCGGGCTTGGACTCGGCAAACTTCACGGCCGCTTCGACCTTCGGGAGCATCGAGCCGGGAGCAAACTGCTTCTGGGCGATGTACTCGCGCGCCTCGGCGGGAGTCAGGGTGTCAAGACCCTTCTGGTCGGGCTTGCCGAAGTTGATGGCGACCTTCTCGACGGCCGTCAGGATGATGAGCATGTCGGCGTCCAGCTGCTCTGCCATGCACTCGGAGGCGAAGTCCTTGTCGATAACGGCGGGAACGCCCTTGAGGTGATACTTATCCTCCCAGATGACGGGGATACCGCCGCCGCCGGCTGCGATGACAGCGTGCTTCGCGTTCATCAGCGCGCGCACGGTCTCGATCTCGACGATCTCCACGGGCTTCGGGCTCGCGACGACCTGACGCCAGCCGCGGCCTGCGTCCTCGGCAACGTCAATGCCCTTTTCCGCGGCCAGCTTCTTGGCCTCTTCCTCGGTCATAAACGCGCCGATGGGCTTGGTCGGATGCTGGAAGGCGGGGTCGGCGGGGTTGACGGCGACCTGCGTGAGGACCGTCGCGCAGTGAATGCCGAGGCCTCTGCGGTCGAGCTCTTCGCCGATGACGTTCTGTAAATCATAGCCGATGTAGCCCTGGCTCATGGCCACGCACACGGAAAGCGGCATAATGTCGCTCTTGGCCTCCTGCTTGTGGTAGGCGGCGAAGGCGTTCTGGATCATACCGACCTGCGGGCCGTTGCCGTGGGCAATGACGACCTCGTGGCCGTCCTCGATGAGGTCGGCGATGGCCTTTGCGGTGACATGGACAGCGTCCATCTGCTCATGCAGGTTTTTGCCCAGCGCGTTGCCGCCCAAGGCGATAACAATTCTTTTTCCCATTTTATAATCCTCACATGGTTTTGGTAAAAATGGCGGGAGCAAGGCTCCCGCCATATCAATTAGCCTCGCAGAGTTTGCGGCGCGCACGCCGCAAAATTGTGTGAATCATTTTATCCGGCGGCTCTGCCGACCGGAAAAATTCCACTCAGTCCGCAAGTGTGGAATTTTTGCGGCTTGCCGCAAAAATTATGCGCGCGGCGGGCTGCAATCCCAAATTCATTGAAAGCCCCGCTTTCAATGAAGACGCTTAGAACATTTTGCGCTTGTTGTCGGCGGAGTCGAGGTCCATCAGAGCCTTGACCGGGTCCTTGACCTGTGCCAGGAAGATCATTGCGGCGATGATGTACGGCTTGTAGGAAGCCTGCTTGTAAAGCGGCACGAGGTAGCGGTCGAACACGGAGTTGTCAACCTCGCCCTCGGGGCAGGAAAGGCCGGAGATATCGGCGGGCAGGCAGTGCAGGTACAGAGCCTTGCCGTCCTTCGTGAGCTTCATCATTTCCTCGGAGCACGTCCAGTCCTTGTGCTGCGCGTTCTGTGCGAGCAGCTCCTTCTCGAGCTCGTCGATGCCCTTCTGGTCGCCCTTCACATAGAGCTCGGAGCGCTTTTCCATTGCCTTGAACGGAGCCCAGGACTTCGGATAGACGATATCGGCGTCCTGGAAGGCCTCTGCCATGGAGTTGGTCTTGTGGAACTTGGAGCCGTACTTCTCGCAGTTCTTGCGGGCGATTTCCTCGACCTCGGGGAACACGTCGTATCCTTCCGGATGGGCCAGGGTGACGTCCATGCCGAAGCGGGTAAACAGGCCGATGACGCCCTGCGGGACGGACAGGGGCTTACCGTAGCTGGGGGAGTAGGCCCAGGTCATGGCGACCTTCTTGCCCTTGAGGTTCTCCACGCCGCCGAAGTAGTGGATGACATGCAGCATGTCGGCCATGCACTGCGTCGGATGGTCAACGTCGCACTGCAGGTTCACGAGCGTCGGTCTCTGCTCAAGGATGCCGTCGCGGTAGCCCTCTTCCAGCGCGTCCATGAACGTCTTCTGGTACTCGTGGCCCTGATGGATGTACATGTCGTCGCGGATGCCGATGACGTCAGCCATAAAGGAAACCATGTTCGCGGTCTCGCGGACAGTCTCGCCGTGTGCGATCTGGGACTTCTTCTCGTCGAGGTCCTGCGTGGTAAGACCCAGGAAGTTGCAGGCGGAAGCGAACGAGAAGCGGGTACGGGTGGAGTTGTCGCGGAAGATGGAAATGCCGAGACCGGAGTTGAAGATTTTCGTGGACTTGTTGCGCTCGCGCAGATCGCGCAGAGCGTCGGCTACGGTAAAGACAGCGTCGATTTCGTCGTCGGTCTTGTCCCAGGTCCAGTAGAAATCGGTCTTGTACATGTTGTTGATGCGCAGTGTTTCCAGATGTCTTGCAAGCTCAACAGTTTTGCTCATAATTTTTCTCCTTATTTATCTTATCGATATATGGTTGCAAATTTGGATGGGCGGATGCGGGCATTCGCCCCTACGAGACGTGCGGGGGATATGGGCGGGACAGAATCCCACCGGCAAAAACCTGTGGGATTCCGGATGCGTGTCTTACTTAATGTCGTTGCCGGTGAGTTCCTGACGGAAGCTCGTTGCGGAGCCGTCCTTGTTCTCGGGCTTGTAGAGCATAGGAACAGCGGCGTAGAGCGCTGCGCAGGTCACGAGGTCCTGCTTCCAGGTGATCTCGTTGGGCGCATGTGCCTGGGATTCGGCGCCGGGGCCAAAGCCAACGCAGGGGATGCCGTAGCGGCCCTGGATGGAAACGCCGTTCGTGGAGAAGGTCCACTTGTCGGTGAGGGGCCGACCTTCGCGGGTCGAAGCAGCCTTCGCGTCGGGAGCCAGACGCTTGTCGCCCCACAGCGCGTGGTGCGCGTCGACAAGAGCCTGCACGTGCGGCGCAGTCTCCTTGTTGATCCAGGTCGGGAAGAAGCACTCGGTCTCATAGACGTGGCCGTTCCAGGAGGGACGGTCGTACATGTACATGGAAACCTTGACGTCCTTCGCGTACTTCTTGCAGGCGGGGAGGTCTTCAATTTCCTTCAGGCAGGACTTGTAGGTCTCGCCAGCGGTCATGCGGCGGTCGATGGAGATCGAGCAGGAGTCAGCAACAGCGCAGCGGCTGGGGCTGGTGTAGAAAATCTGGCTGGTGGTGCAGGTGCCGCGGCCGAGGAAGCGCGCGTCTTCCCAATGCTCGGGGTTGTACTTCGGGTCGAGCATCTTGACAAGGCCCTTGACTTCCTTGTCGTCGCCTGCGTCGTTTTCGTTGAGGTCACGGACGTTCAGAATCACTTCCGCCATCTTGTGAATCGCGTTGTCGCCGCGCTCGGGCGCGGAGCCGTGGCAGGAAACACCGTGCATGTCGACGCGGATCTCCATTCTGCCGCGATGGCCGCGATAGATGCCGCCGTCGGTGGGCTCGGTGGAGATGACGAACTCGATCTGGTTTCTTGCGTCCTCGGGACCGTTGAAGTACTCGTTGACGATGGACTGCCAGCACATGCCGTCGCAGTCTTCCTCCTGCACGGAGCCGACGACCATGATCTTGTAGCCCTCGGGGATAAGGCCGAGGTCCTTCATGATCTTGCCGCCGTATGCAGCAGCAGCCATGCCGCCTTCCTGGTCGGAGCCGCCGCGGCCGTAGATGATATCGTCGGTCTCATAGCCCTGATAGGGGTCGGCTTCCCAGTTGTCGCGGTTGCCGATGCCGACGGTGTCGATGTGAGAGTCGATGGCAATGATCTTGTCGCCGGTGCCCATCCAGCCGATGACGTTGCCGAGCTTGTCGAACTCAACTTTATTGTAGCCGAGCTTCTTGAGCTCTTCGGCAATGCGCTTGACAACGCCCTCTTCTTCGCAGGACTCGGAAGGAATGGCGATCATATCGCGCAGGAACTTGGCCATGTCGGCCTTGTAGCCTTCAGCTGCCTGCTTGATTGCTTCATAGTTCATAATACCGGTAAACCCCCTGTTATATCAATATATGTATTTCCCTTCTGACGAAGGAGGCCAAGAGCGCTCCTTACGCTATCCATCATACCACAAGAAAAACCATTGTCAAACAAAATTTTTGCCAGCCTAAAAATTTTTTGATTTGCACGATTTTTGCGACATTTTCTGTGGAAGTTTCACAAAAGACTTCGGTTGCAAATGGCGCGGCGCTGTGCTACCATATCAATTGATACTTATTTTAGAAAGAAGGCGCGCCATGCCGGTTCCACAGGGCAGCGGAGTCATTCACAGAAAGTCCGCCCGTCAGGCGGTTTATGAAACGGTCTGCGACTGGATCATCACAGGCGTTCTCGAGCCCGGAGAAAAAATTCTCGATTCTGAGCTCGGGGAATATTTCAGCGTCAGCCGCACGCCCGTGCGCGAGGCCCTGCAGCTGCTGCAAAGCCAGAAGCTGGTGCTCGTCATGCCGGGAAGAGCAACGGTGGTCGCGCCGCTCGACACGCAGGATATTGAAAAATGCTACCGGCCCCTGGCCGATCTCGAGGCGCTCGCGGCGGAGCTTGCCTGCGGGAAGCTGACGGAGAACGACTTTTTTGAGCTCGAGTGCGCGCTGCGCGATGCAAAGGCGGCGAGCCTCCGGGACGACGCGGCGGCGGTCATGGCCTGCGACGAGCGGTTCCACGAGCGGATCGTGCAGGCGGCGGGCAATGAATACGTGAGGGAATTTTCAAGGACCCTCATGCTCCACATCCGCCGCATCAAGTACCACTACTTCCACCTCCCGGCTATGCGCGAGGCCTCTGCGGCGCAGCACACGGGTATTGTCGAAGCGCTGCGCGCGGAAAACGCGCCTCTGGCCAGAGACCGGATGCGCGAGCACTGGCTGCGCGCGATGCGGGGGTGCCTGAACGAAACCGTTGCGTATTTGAAGAAAAACGAAGAATAAAAAATCGGGCTTCCTCTGCGTGGGGAAGCCTTTTTCGTGAGACAGAAAGGAGCCATTGCATGTATACAGATGAATCTCTGATCGCCTTTTGCCAAAGAGCGCTCCAGACCCCGAGCGTTTCCGGTCATGAACAGGCCATGGCGGAGCTGATGCGGGAGAGAATGCTCGCACTCGGCTTTGACGAGGTAGTCTTTGACCGGCTCGGAAACGTCATCGGAACCATTCACGGAAAACGGCCCGGCAAAACGATTTTGCTCGACGGGCACATGGACACCGTGGACGTGATTGATGCGGCCGAGTGGTCGCACGACCCGTTCGGCGGCGAGATTTCGGACGGGAAGATCTACGGCCGGGGCGCGTCCGACATGAAGGGCAGCGACTGTGCGATGGTCATGGCGGCAGGGCGCTTCGCCGCGCAGACAAAGAAGGACTTCGCGGGCACGATCTGCGTCTCCGGCTCAGTGCATGAGGAGTGCTTTGAGGGCGTCGCGCCGCGCCAGATCACAAAGCGTGTCCATCCGGACTTCGTCATTGTCGGCGAGGCGACCTCTACGAGCGTCAAAATCGGCCAGCGGGGGCGCGCGGAGGTCGTGGTCGAAACCGGGGGTGTGAGCTGCCATTCGTCGAACCCCGAAAAGGGCGTGAACGCCGTGTACGCGATGGTGGGGCTGATCGAGGAGATCCGGAAGATCGTCCCGAACGAGCATCCGCTGTTGGGAAAGGGCATTTTAGAGCTGACGGACATCATTTCCGCGCCCTATCCCGGCGCATCGGTCGTACCGGCGAAGTGCCGCGCGACGTTTGACTGGCGGACGCTCGTGGGAGAAGACGAGGCCGTCATTCTCGCGCAGGTGAACGAAGCGATCGCCCGCGCGCGGGAAAAGAACCCGGGACTGAAAGCGCGCTGCTATCTTGCCGCGGGCGAGGAGAAATGCTGGACAGGCGATACCATCCGGGCCAAGCGCTATTTCCCGGCGTGGGCGGTGGATGAGCACTCGGAGCTTGTCACGAAAGCAAGGCGCGGGCTTCTGGCGGCCGGGATCGACGCGCCGCTGTCGCATTTCTCGTTCTGCACCAACGGCAGCCACTTCTGCGGGGAAGCTGGCATTCCGACCATCGGTTACGGACCGTCACTTGAGAGCCTTGCGCATGTACGCGACGAGTACATCGAAATCGCCCAGCTGACGAAGGCCTGCCGGGGCTTTGAGTCGATTCTCTTGGAGCTGACAAAGTAAGTTTATAGGGAATATTGCACAAAAACGAAAAGATTTTTTGGACACCTAAAAAAATTTAAGATTCCCCATTGCATTCTCCAAAAAATATTGGTATGATAGAGCTATCCATCGGCAAGATGCACAGAATTTTACTGGTGGACTGATACGGGTATCAATATTTGGAGGTGATAAGTCATTGGACGCGAGACTTCTGGACATGCTGGGACAGATCGCAAAGGGCATCGCCGCGCAGTTCGGCCCGAACTGTGAGGTGGTTGTGCATGAAATTTCGGACAAGAGCGCCTACAGCTCCATCGTCGCCATTGAAAACGGACATGTATCCGGACGAAAGGTCGGCGACGGCCCGTCGCACGTGGTGCTCGAGCAGATCGGACACGACGACGACCAGGTAAGCGACCAGCTCTGCTATCTGACCCGCACGAAAGACGGCAAAACCCTGAAATCTTCCTCGGTCTATATCCATGACGAGCATGGTAAGGTCGCGGCAATCCTCGGCATCAATTACGATATCTCCATGATGCAGATGTTTGAGAACACGCTGCATGAGTTCAATTCCGTTGACGCACAGACCCGCAAAGAACCCGAGCGCATCACGCTGAACGTGGCGGATCTGCTCGAAGACCTGATCCGTCAGGCCGACGAGCTGGTCGGAAAGCCTGTGGCGCTGATGACGAAGGATGACAAGGTCAAGGCCATCCGGTACCTCAGCAAGTCCGGCGCGCTGATGATTACGAAATCCGGCGATAAAATCGCGAAGCACTTCGGCATATCCAAATACACACTATATTCCTATTTAGACAACAGTAAAACAGGAGGAGAACCTACATGAACAAGACCATTGATCTGACCATCAACAAAGAAGGCCTTGCCCACAATATCCAGAAGGCCAAGGAAAACAATATCATCATCCCGACCATAGCCCAGATGCAGAACCCCGATCTGATTCCGGAGAAAATCAAGGAAAAGCTGTCGCATACCGGGCTGTGGGACGTTGACCCCGTGAACCTCTTCCGCATCAACTGGCACAACGAAGCAAAGGAATCCGGCGGCCTTTACCAGAAGACCCCGAACTACGTCGAAATTCCGTCCTCCGTTTCCGGTGTTCCCTGCCGCATCCTTGCCATGTCCGGCAAGTGGTTCCCGACCGGCTGCCACAAGGTCGGCGCAAGCTTTGGCTGCCTGGCTCCGAGACTCGTGACCGGTCAGTTTGACGCAACGTATCATCACGCTGTCTGGCCCTCCACCGGCAACTACTGCCGCGGCGGCGCTTTCAACTCCAAGCTTCTCGCCTGCGACTCCGTCGCCATCCTGCCGCAGGATATGTCCAAGGAGCGCTTCGACTGGCTCAAGACCATTGCCGGCCAGATCATTGCGACCCCGGGCTGCGAGTCCAACGTCAAGGAAATCTTCGACAAGACCTGGGAGCTCAAGCAGGATCCTTCCATGATGATCTTCAACCAGTTCGCCGAGATGGGCAACCCCCTGTGGCACTACAATGTCACCGGCTACGCGCTGAGCGATCTCTTCGAGAACACCAAGAAGCCCGGCCAGAGACTGGCTGGCGCCTGCTTCACCTCCGGCTCCGCCGGCACCATGTCCGCGGGCGACCTCCTGAAAGAGCGTTATCCAGGCATGAAGCTCGCTGTTGGCGAAGCCCTCCAGTGCCCGACCATCCTCGATAACGGCTTCGGCGGCCACCGCATCGAAGGCATCGGCGACAAGCACATCCCCTGGGTCCACAACGTCAAGAACACCGACATGGCCATCGCCATCGACGACGAAGATTCTCAGAGACTTCTCCGCCTCTTCAACTGCAAGGAAGGTCAGCAGTACCTGAAGAGCCTCGGTATGTCGGACGAGCAGATCGAAAAGTTCACTTGGATGGGCATTTCCGGCATCGCAAACGTTCTTTGCTGCATCAAGTTTGCCAAGTACTATGAGCTGACCGAGAACGACGTCGTCGTCACCGTCCTGACCGACTCCGCTGTCATGTACAAGTCCCGCGTCGAAGAGCTCAACGAAATGTACGGCGCATACTCCGCGCAGGCAGCAGAGCTGGACCACAACCTGCATATGCTGAACCTCAAGACCGACAGCATGCTCGAGCTTACTTACACCGAGCGCAAGAGAGTCCACAACCTCAAGTACTACACCTGGGTCGAGCAGCAGGGCATGGACGTCGAAGACCTCAACGCCCAGTGGTACGACACCAAGGGCACGTGGGACGCTGTCCACGCACAGGCCAAGGACCTCGACGTTCTCATCAATGAGTTCAACGAAGCGACTGGCCTTCTGAAGACGCTCTAAGCTTCCGCAATTTTCATAGGAAACCAAAGCGGGGTGGGGGAAAACCCCACCCCGCTTATTCATTCTTCGCAACAAATGAATTTTCGGCGGCCTGTTCGCCGTCAATCAAAATCTGCTTCGCCAACCCATAATTCTGTGCGTCCAACGCCTGAATCGCTTCTTCCGCCGCGTGGAACAAAATGGCGTAATATTCGGGAATTTCGTTCATAATACATGTCCTCCTCAATATTGTTGCACATTTGTGCTACGTTTGTATTACAATGCTTGGGACATAATTGCAATACAATTCGCATTACAAAACATGACGCGAGGTGTAACGCAATGAAGAAATTCCGGATTCCGAGTATTCCGCCGACCACGAATAAGAGCATCCGTTTTCCCAATGACGTGATCGAAGAAATTGAGGCGGCCATCAAGGGAACAGATTGCACGTTTTCCGCCTTTGTGGTGGAAGCGGTGCGGGTGGCATTGGAAAATTTAAAGGAGGAATCCGAATGAAAAATGTCAAGTGCGCGCGCTGCGTGAAGTGCGGCAAGGAATATGAGGCGGTCCCGAATCTGACGAACTGCGAGTGCGGCGGCATTCTGGACATCATTTACGACTACGACTACATCAAATCGCATTTCACGAAGGAAACGCTCAAAAACCGCGTGAACCCCACCATGTGGCGCTACCGCGAGCTGCTTCCGATTGAAGAGACCACGCCCGACACGCCCCTTCGCGTGGGCTGGTCGCCGCTTTATGAGGAGCCGAAGCTGGCAGAGCTCCTCGGCCTCAAGAGACTTTGGGTCAAGGACGACGGCATCAACCCGACCGCATCCTTAAAAGACCGTGCCTCTGCGATGGCGGTTGCAAAGGCTGGCGAGGCGGGCGCGAAGATCATCGCGTGCTCTTCGACCGGCAACGCCGCTTCGAGCCTGGCCGGCAATGCGGCCGCTGCTGGCTTCAAGACCTACATTTTCGTTCCCGAGCGCGCGCCCAAGGGCAAGGTTGCGCAGCTGATGATCTTCGGCGCGAATGTCATTTCCGTCAAGGGAAACTACGAAGAGACGTTCAAAATGTCCGCCGAGGCCATCGAAAAATGGGGCTGGTACAACCGCAACGCCGCCATCAACCCGTACCTCTCTGAGGGCAAGAAAACGGTCGCGCTTGAGATCGCCGAGCAGCTGGGTTGGGAAATGCCCGACTATCTGGCCATTTCCGTCGGTGACGGCTGCACGATCGCGGGCGTGTGGAAGGGCCTAAAGGACCTCTACGCCATTGGCTTTATCGATAAACTTCCGCGCCTCATCTCTGCACAGTCCACGGGGTGTTATCCCCTCAACCGCGCGATTCAGGAGAATAAGCCCTGGGAGCCCATGGAGGAAAACACGATCGCCGACTCCATCTCCGTCGGTGTGCCGCGCAACGCCGATAAGGCGCTCATGGCCATCCGCGAGTCGAACGGCCTTGCCATCAATGTCACGGACGAAGAGATTCTCGCCGCGCAGAAGCTGCTCGGCAGAACCTGTGGCGTGTTCGGCGAGCCCGCCGGTGTGACCGGTACGGCAGCTGTCAAGAAAGCCTGCGCGCTGGGACTCATCGGCAAGAACGACACGGTCGTCTCCGTCGTCACCGGCAACGGCCTCAAGGACGTGGCGAACGCCATCAAGTCTGCGGGCGAGCCCATCAACATTAAGCCCGACCTCGACCTCATGGTCGAAGAGTTCGCAAAGCGCGGCGTGAGCGTCGAATAAACGAAATAGAAAGCGGCATGGATTTTGCGTCCATGCCGCTTTTTGTGCGAAAACCACGATATCGATTCTACATGAAACTTTCCAAAACTGCGTAGGGGGCGATGTGGGCATCGCCCCTATGCATAATCGGAACGTTTCCATAAAAAATGCGCCCGGCTTTGCCGGACGCATTTTTTTACATATTAGCCAACGCGGCCATACTGGCAGTCGTTGTTGCCGGAGTCGGTGATCCACATCTCAAGCATGTTGATGGGGTCGTTGAAGTCGGCGAGCCAGCCTTCACGGCAGAAGTCATAGTTGCCGCTCTTGCGCTCCTCGAGGAAGACGTTCCAGTCCTGAGACTGAATGGTCATCTCGATACCGAGCGCAGCAAGGTCCTGCTGCATCGCTTCCGCGACAGCAATGTGGGCGGAGCCGTTGTTGGTCAGATATTCAACGGAGATCGGGGTCTCGTCGGAGAGCATGCCGTCGTCGCCGAACTTGTAGCCGGCGGCCTTCAGAAGCGTACGGGCCTTTTCCAGTGTGCCTTCGTAGTCATTGTTGATGCCATAGACGTCGAAGTAGCCTTCGTCTTCCACGTTGGACTTGAACACGCCGCCATTGCCGTCGGCCATGCCGAGCGGAATGAAGGAGTTTGCAGGAACCTGACCGGACTGACCGACGTTCTCAACGATGTAGTCGCGGTCGATGAGCAGCGAGAACGCCTCGCGCATGCAGGCAGCCTGCTCCGGGGTCTTGCCGTCGAAGAGGGAGGACTTGCAGTTGAACGCAGCGTAGTAGGTGCCGAGGTTGTCGACAATGTAGAACTCGGGGCTTTCAAGCAGGGTCTGGATCTCGTCGTTCGGGACGGTGTCGATGAAGTCGACGTTGCCCGCGTTGTAAGCGGCGTAGATCGCAGTGTCGTCTGCGGAGAGCATGAACTCGATCTTGTTGAGTTCGACCTTGTCAGCGTCATACCAGTACGGGTTCTTTTCGTAGGTCATGGAGACGTCATGGTCCCATGCGGTGCAGACGAACGGGCCGTTGGAGACGAAGCCAGCGTTCTGGCACCAGCCGCCGGGCGTAGTCTGCCAATCGGCAAACGCTTCGACAGCGGACTGCTTGACCGGGAAGAAGGTCGGGAACGCCATCAGGTCTTCCATATAAGCGCAAGGAGCCGTCAGAACGAACTCGAAGGTGGTGTCGTCAACAGCCTTGACGTTCAGCTCATCGGGGTAACCTTCGATGCCTGCGAACATGTAGCCGTAGTCGGCGGCGGTCAGGGTGGAGGCAGCGCGCTTCCAGGAGTACTCAAAGTCAGCGGCGGTCAGGTCGCTGCCGTCGGACCACTTCAGGCCATCTCTCAGCGTGACCGTGTAGGTCAGGCCGTCGTCGGAAACAGTGTAGCCGGTTGCACAGGCGGGCACGGGATGACCTTCGTTGTTGTAGGTGTAGAGGCCGGAGAAGGAAGCCGCTGCGAGGCAAGCGCCGTCAACAGAGGAGCTCAGAGCCGGATCGAGATACGCAGGCTCGGAGGCGATGTTGGCACGAAGCGTATCCGAGCCGTTGGTCATCTTGACTTCGTGGAAGAACTTTGTGCCGAAGACGTTTGCGTACATGCCAGTGACATAGTCCTTCATCATGTAAATATCGTTGTAGTAGTAGAACGGCAGGATGCACCAGTTGGACATCAGAATGTCCTCTGCTTTGTGCATGAGCTCGGTGCGGTGTGCGAAATCCGTTTCCGACTTGATCTCGGCGATCAGATCGTCATACTGCGACCAATCGTTCAGCGGGTCGATAAACGCATCGCTGACGAGGCTGGCTGCATCGGGGACTTCCTCGGTGTCAGTGGATTCAGCGGGGGTGGTTTCGGTGTTGTTGCTTTCGGTGGTCTCCGTCGTCGTGCTGGGCGTGGTATTCTTCGCACAAGCAGCGCAGAACGAAACGATCATCACAGCAACAAGCAGCAGTGCAAGGATCTTTTTCATTTCTTGAACCTCCTGTTTTATTTTGCACTTCACACGGCCCGCATCAAGGCCCCATGCACGTTACCACGGTAACGTGCGCAAAAGGGTACCCTTTTGCGAGCGGCGCAAAGAACATTACGTTTTTCCCTTCCCGGGAGCCGGGAAGAAATTGGCTAGGCGCATGATACCATAGCATGGCGTTTTGCGTCAAGTATCCATATGGCTTTTTGTACGCTTTGCAGGATTTTCAGCCCGGATTTTCCTGCCAGTTTATGCTTATTTGTTCCAACAGGCGACGAAGTGGCCATCTCCGCGGTCTGTGAGCGCAGGGCATTCCTTCGCGCACTGCTCGGTGGCATACCGGCAGCGGGTGCGGAACGCGCAGCCGGTCGGCATGTTCAGAGGGCTCGGCACGTCGCCCTCAAGAACGATGCGCTGACGCGCTCTGGTCACATCGGGGTCGGGGATGGGCACGGCGGACAGAAGCGACTGCGTATACGGGTGCTGCGGGTTCTCGTTCAGCTCGTCGGAATCCGCGACCTCGACGATCTTGCCGAGGTACATGACGGCGATGCGCTTGGAAATGTGCCGCACGACGAGAAGGTCATGCGCGATGAAAAGGTACGCGACGCCGAGCTTTTCCTGCAGCTCCTCAAACATGTTGATGACCTGCGCCTGAATGGAAACGTCCAGCGCGGACACGGGCTCGTCGCAGACGATGAACTTGGGGTTCACGGCGAGAGCTCTGGCAATGCCGATTCTCTGGCGCTGGCCGCCGGAAAACTCATGTGCGTAGCGCGTGGCGTGCTCGGCATTGAGTCCCACGGTCGCCATGAGCTCGAGAATTTTCTCCCGGCGCTCGGCGCGGCTTGCGTACAGCTTATGCACGTCCAGCGGCTCTCCGATGATGTCTTCGACCGTCATGCGGGGGTCGAGAGACGAGTAGGGGTCCTGAAACACCATCTGCATCTGCTTGCGCATGTGCGTGATGTTTTTTGCCGTGACGGGTTCTCCGTCAAAGATCACCTCGCCGCCCGTCGGCTCATAGAGCCGTAAAATCGTGCGTCCGACGGTCGTTTTGCCGCAGCCGGATTCGCCGACCAGACCCAGTGTCTCGCCGCGTCCGATGGTGAAGGATACGTCGTCGACCGCCTTGAGGGGGATTGTCTTCATAAGCCCTGCGCGGACGGGGAAATACTGCTTTAAATTCTTGACCTCGAGCAAGATATCAGACATTTTGTTCCCCTCCTTCCGCGTTCATCAGCTGGTCGCGGACGTTGATCCAGCAGGCCGCTCTGTGGTTTTCGTTGATGGCTATTTCCTCCGGGTGCTCGCTCAAGCAGATCTTCATCGCCGCGTCACAGCGGGTGCAGAACGCACAGCCAGCAGGCAGGTTCAGCATGTTGATCGGCGTGCCCGCGATCGGGACGAGCTTCTTTTTCATGTTGTTGCCGTTCGGGATGGAGCGAAGTAATCCCTTCGTGTACTCGTGCTTCGGATTATAGAAGATCTCCCGCGCGGTGCCCCGCTCGCAGATGCGGCCGCCATACATGACGATGATGTTGTCGCACATGTCGGCAATGACGCCGAGGTCGTGCGTGACAAGAATGACGGCCATGCCGAGCTTTTTCTGCAGATCCTGCATGAGCTCCAAAATCTGCGCCTGAATCGTTACATCCAAAGCCGTCGTCGGCTCGTCGGCAATGAGAATATCGGGCTCACAGGCCAGCGCCATTGCGATCATGACTCTCTGCCGCATGCCGCCAGAGAGCTCAAAGGGGTACTGCTTGATGCGCTTTTCGGGCTCGTTGATGCCGACAAGCTCGAGCATTTCAATCGCGCGGTCGCGCACCTCTTTTCCCTTGCGGTTCGTGTGCAGGCGGATGGCCTCGCCGAGCTGGTTTCCGATCGTGAAGACCGGGTTGAGGCTCGTCATGGGGTCCTGGAAGACGATCGAGCAGCATTTGCCTCTAAAGTGGCTCATCTGCTTTTCGGACCATGTCGTGAGGTCCTCGCCCTTGTAGAGGATGTGGCCGCTTTTGATGCTGCCGTTGTCGGCCAGAATCTGCATGATGGAGTACGCGGTGACAGATTTTCCGGAGCCGGACTCGCCGACAATCCCGAGAATTTCGCCGGGATTGAGGTTAAACGACACGCCGTTGACAGCCTGTACCTCGCCGGAGTCGGTGCGGAACGATGTGTGCAGATCCTGCACGCTCAGAAGATATTGTTCACTCATACCGCTCACCTCTTCAGCTTCGGGTCAAACGCGTCGCGAAGACCGTCGCCCAGCAAGTTCAGGCTCAGAACGATCAGACAGATCATCAGAGCCGGGAAAATCAGCTTATACGGATACGTCTGAAGACCCTGCCGCGCAGAGTTTGCAAGCGAACCCAAAGACGGCATCGGCGCGTTGACGCCAAGGCCGATGAAGCTCAGGTAGCTCTCGGTGAAAATCGCCGACGGAATCTGAAGCGCCGTCGAGACGATGATGACGGAAAGACAGTTCGGCAGGATGTGCTTGCGGATGATCCAACCGGGCTTTGCGCCAATCGAGCGCGCGGCGAGCACATACTCGTTTTCCTTGATGGAAAGGATCTGGCCGCGGATGAGGCGCGCCATACCGACCCAGTAAAGAAGGCCGAAGACGATGAACATCGAGACCATGTTCGAGCCCAGCGCCGCGAGCGCAGAGCCGGATTTGAATACCAGCACCTGATTGAGGACCGTTGCCAGCAGAATGATGACCAGCATATCGGGAAGAGAATAGATGATATCGACGATACGCATGAGGATGAGGTCGACCTTTCCTCCCGCGTAGCCCGAGATGCTGCCGATGATCATGCCGATGATGAGCACGATGATGCTCGCAAAAAAGCCGATGACGAGCGAGATTCTCGCGCCGTAGATGACGCGGATGAAGTAGTCGCGGCACTGCTCATCGGTTCCCATGATGTGCGGGAAACGCGTGCCGCCCTCGTCGATGAACTTCTGCTCGGCCTTGCTGTAGGTGAAAGGCGCAAGGTTCTTTGCGCCCTTGTCGCGCTTGCCGTTGATAGAGAGGATCTCCTCATAGCCGTAGGGCACGATCATAGGGGCGATGATGATGGTCAGAATGATGGCCACGAGCACAATGATACTCGCCACAGCCAGCGGGTTTTTAAAGAGCTTGCGCATGCCGTCTTTAAAGAAGGACGTGCTCTGGCTCATGACGTCCTGCTGCCGCTTTTCGTCTTCTGTCGCCTTTTCAAACTTTGAAAGGTCGATCTGTGCGCTGAGTACCTGCTTTTTCGGCGTCTTGTTGGGGTCGAAATTGTCCATATTGCGTCCTCCCTTCTCAGTCGAATTTGATGCGCGGGTCGACGACCTTATACAAAAGGTCGCAGATCACGTTCGCAACGACCATCAGCGTCGCGAGGAAGATCGTCGTCGCCATGATCATGGTGTAGTCGCGGTTGGAGATCGCACTGACGAACTTGCTGCCGATGCCGCCGACGGTGAAGATCGTCTCGATGACCATCGAGCCCGTGATGATGTAGGCGATCTGCGGGCCTGCGTAGGTGATGATCGGAAGCAGCGAATTGCGAAGCGCGTGCTTGAAGATGACCTTCCACTTGGCGACGCCCTTGGCCTTCGCCGTGCGTACGTAGTCCTGGCTCAAAGCGTCGAGCATGCTGGACTTTGCAAGCCGCGTCGTATACGCCATCGGGTACGACGCGAGCGCGAGCACAGGAAGCAGGAAGTTGGGGTTATTGGGGTCCCAGACCGGGAACCACGAGAGCTTGATGCAGAACACCAGAAGCAGAAGCGTCGCCAATACGAAGCTCGGCACGGCCGTAAAGAGCGTCGAGAAAAAGACGATGACCCGGTCCGGCCATTTATTGCGCATCAAAGCGGCCAGACTTCCGAACACCGTCCCGCACACGAGCGCAACGCCGATCGCCATGAGGCCGAGCTTTGCCGAGATCGGGAAGGATTCTGAGATGATCTCCTTGATGTCGCGGCCGTTTTTCAGCGACACGCCAAAATCTCCGTGCAGAAGATTTTTCATGTACAAAATGAACTGCTCGCCGACGGGCTTGTCCAGATTGTAGCGCTTGTTCAGCGCTTCGATCGTTGCCGCGCTCAGCGCTTTCTCCCGGTTGAACGGTCCGCCCGGGATGGCGTTCATGACGAAAAATGTGATGGCACATATGATAAGTACAGTCAGAATGGCAAGTAAAATACGTTTGACAAGATATCTGCCCACATTCTTCACTCCCTTCTGTTTGTTTTCTTTTCCTACCTGCATCCACGTTTTGCGGAGGGTGCAGATATTCTGTTTATTATAACGGAAAGCCTCGGTTTGGTCAATCCTTTTTCGCTGTCTGGCGACATTTTCTAAACACTGCGTTTGCGATTTTGCCGGAGGGGCGGACAAAAAGCGCACCGATTTCTCACATTTTCACAACTCTCCACAATTTTCCGGTTGTGCAATTGTACGCCCCGTGCGGACACGCACTTTTTTTCGCCTCCTTACATATTCTGATGGGTACAGGAGGCGATCATATGGACTCACAGGGCACGGTTGTCGTGCGTCTTTCCACATCCAGCGCGCTCATTCCTCTACAGGGCGCAACCGTCACCATCACAAAGACCCGCCCGGACGGCACGCAGGAACTTCTTGCCGTGCGTGTGACGAATTTCGACGGGCTGACAGCCCCCGTCATGGTCGAGACCCCGCCGATGGCCGAGAGCCAGAGCTATCAGAACACATCCATCCCCTATGCTGTGGTCGACATCCGCGTCGAACGCACAGGCTTTGACCGGGTGCTTGTCAAAAACGCGCAGGTTTTTTCGAACACCGAGACAAGACAGGAGCTCTCGCTCATCCCAACGCCCGATCTTCCAAGCTCGTTTGACCGGACGGAAACATTCGTCGTGCCGCCGCAGAGCCTTTCGTGAGGTGATCTTATGCCGACCTCTGTCATTCCCTACATTCCCGAGACCATCGTCGTCCATCTGGGCGCGCCGACGCAATCGGCAGCAAATGTGACCGTTCCGTTCACGGACTACATCAAAAACGTCGTCTCGAGCGAAATTTATCCCACATGGGAGCCTGCCGCGCTGGAAGCGAACACACTCGCAATCATTTCCTTTGCCCTCAACCGGTTCTACACCGAGTATTACCGCAGCCGGGGCTATGATTTTGACATCACCTCGTCCACGGCCATCGATCAGAAATACATCGAGGGCCGGAACATCTATGAAAACATCTCCGTCCTCGTCGATGAGATTTTTGACCGGTATTTGCGGCGCGAGGGCTTTGTCGAACCGCTGGCAGCAAAATTCTGCAATGGGGTCACGACGACGTGCGACGGTTTAAGCCAGTGGGGCTCGCAGTACTTAGCTGAAGGCGGCGCGGATGCGTTTTCGATTCTTCGCTCGTATTACGGCAATGTTGAGCTCGTCACGAATGCACCCGTGCAGGAGCCGTCGCCGTCCTATCCCGGAACGCCTCTTCGCCGGGGCGACACGAACGCGGACGTGGCGCTCATCCAGTTTATCCTGAATCGCATCTCTCAGAACTACCCCGCCATCCCGAAGCTCACCGTCGACGGCGTGTTTGGAGCAGATACCGAAGCTTCCGTGCGCGCGTTCCAATCGATTTTCGACCTGACAGCAGACGGCATTGTCGGCCCTGCGACGTGGTACAAGATGCTCCTTCTTTATGTCGCGGTGCAGCGTCTTTCCGAGCTTCAGTCCCTCGGGCAGACCTACACGCGCTATAACTGGGAGCTGCCGGAGCCCCTTTCCATTGGCTCGACCGGAAGCCGGGTGACGTTTTTGCAGTATGTGCTCTCCGTGCTCGCGCAGTTCATTCCGTCCATCCCGGAGGCGAACATCACGGGCACATACTCGGAAAACACGGAGGAAGCTGTCCGCGCGTTTCAGAGCTATGCAGGTCTTCCCGCGACGGGCACCATTGATGACGCGACCTGGAACGCCCTTTACGCGCAGTATTCCGCCATCCGAAGTGAAGTCCTATCGAGCGGTGAGCTGTTTCCCATCACAGAGTTAGATGTGCCAGAGGCTGTGCCTGTTTTTGCAAATGCACAGGCTCCCGCCCCGTCCATCTTCCCGCAGCCTCCCACAGGCGATGCGGCGCAGCGCTATACGGACACCTCGCGCTTTCTGCAATATCCCGCCGGAGGCTTTGCCGTCGGTCAGCAAGATGAGGAGGGCTCTTTATGACGCTTCCGGAAGACTACATAAACCGTCCCGTGCGCAGCCTGCAAACGATGCTGCAAGTCTTATCGAACGTTTTTCCCGCACTTTTAAACGTCAACCCCGACGGAATTTACGGCGAAGCTACCCAAAAAGCCGTCCGCGCATTTCAGCGCTTTTCGGGTCTTCCCGAGACGGGGATCGCCGAGCAGGAAACCTGGAACTCGCTTGCAAGCTGCTATCTTCGCCACGCGCCGAGCGTCCTGCCGCCGGAGCCCTTGCGCATTGTTTTGCAGCCCGGGCAGGAAATTGCCCCCGGCGAACAGAATCTGCATCTTTATCTGATTCAGGCCATGATGGCCGCGCTCGCTGGGCGCTTCTCCAATGCCAATCCCCCGGAGGTCACGGGCGTTTTCGACGCGGCGACAAAGAAAGCCGTTCTGGAATTGCAGGCGCTCTTCGGTCACGCGCAGACCGGCGTGATCGACCGCCGCTTCTGGGCGTATCTTGCGAGGCTCTACACCCTCTCCATCGGCGACGGCACGACTTCTGCCTCTTCCGATGCAGCGTTCGCTTCTAACAGATATCTGCTGTGAAGCATTCGGGTTCGTGGGCAGCGCCCCTACTGAAGGTGCGCGGGAATTTTGCTGGGACGGCTTATGGCCGGAGCTTCTGCCAGTCTTTCCTTAAAAAGAGGAAGGTGATGAGCATATCGAGTGCGTATAAAATGGCGCGCAGGCTGCCGCCGAAGAGGAGGCTTGCAATGCACAAAAGCGCGCATGCGCCCGCGGCAACATAAAAGGCGATCCGGCGCTTCGAGATCAAAAACCATACAAGTCCCGCGAGTTTTCCGGCAAACAGAACCGGCACGGCAACATAGAACGCATAATACGCCTCGACGCTCTCGAGCATCACGTCCAGAAGCTTCAGCATATCGGAAAACTCGGGGAAGGATTCCAGCGTCTCTATAAAATACGACTGCGCGTGATAGACCAGCAGCACGCAGCCAAAGGCGAAGACGAGATAGGCCGTAAACACGGCGCACACGATCAGCCAGAAGCACAAAGCCCCGTTCAGGTGCGGCTTTCCCGCCGCATCCAGCCAGACACGCTCGCGCCGGCTCTCCTGCGCGGGCGTTTTATACGCGCCGGGATGGGCGGCGGAGCGGGGTGGAACGTTCTCGGGCTCCGGAATCTGCTGCGCGGGCTTGGTGTAGCGCCTGACGAGCGCGCCGCACTCGGGGCAGATGAGCACGTTGTCGTCTACCTCTTTGCCGCAGTTATAACATTTCTGCATGAAGCATACTCCTTATATAATATACTGAAATATCCTGCCAGTATTGTACCTGCGTTTGTGCGGAAAGTCAAATGCGCGGAAAACGGCGCGCGGGAAGCGCATTTTTTGCAAGGTATCGAGCAGTTTTTTGCATTTACATGGCGGGAAATTTCGATATAATAGGGTGCAAATAAACTGGGGAGGGGCGAAGACGATGCGTTTTACGAAAATGAACGGCGCGGGCAACGACTTCATCATTGTGGAAAACCTGCGCGGCGAGTTAGACGAACAGAAGCTCTCCAAGCTTGCGCGCACGCTCTGCGACCGGCGTATGTCCATCGGAGCAGACGGCCTGATGGCGGTCGTTCCGGCAAAGGAGACTGCCGATTATGGCATGCTGTTTTTCAACTGCGACGGCTCGCTTGGCGAAATGTGCGGCAACGGCGCGCGCTGTATCTGCCGCTACGGCTATGAGCATCAGCTCGCCGGAGAAACGCAGACGATCGAAACGACGGCGGGACTTGTCACCGGCGAACGCATCGACGCGCGGAATTACCGCATCCGCCTGCCACAGCCGCAGAATTTGCAGTATCTGGCGCTGGATGTGGACGGGCAAAAGGTCGGCTGCATGTACCTCGAGCTCGGAAACCCCGGCATTCCGCACGCGGTGGTGCAGTATCCGGGATTACGCGCGGCGGACGAACAGGAGCTCTTTGCGCTTGGGCGCAAGCTCCGCTACCACCCGGCCTTCCCGAAGGGCGCGAATGTGAATTTCCTCGAAAAGCTCGGTGAAAACCGGTTTTATGAACGGACGTGGGAACGCGGCGTGGAGGACTTTACCTACGCCTGCGGCACGGGGACGGGCGCATCGGTCTATGCGCTGGCGGAAAAGCGCCGGTGCGGCGACCATGTGCAGGTCGAAATGAAAGGGGGGCTTCTCATCGTGGACATTGTCCGCGAGGGTAAGAAATGCACAGACCTCCTGCTCACAGGGCCTGCGAGCCTCGTTTGCGCGGGAGAGGTTTTTGAGGAAGCAATACCGCAAGAAGCAGCCTTTGGCTGTGTATAACAAGAAAAGGAGAAAGTATTTATGAACAAGAAGTCTGTTGCCCAGAACTATACGTTCCTTGGCATCATGCTCGGCGCCATGATTCTCGGCGCGCTGTTTGGCTGGCTTGCCCCGTCGGCAGCTGTGGCCATCAAGCCGCTCGGCACGGTGTTTATCAACATGATGTTCTGCATCGTTGTGCCGCTGGTCTTTGCGTCGATCTCCGGCGCGGTCGCCAATATGAAAAGCCGCAAGCGCGCGGGCAAGATCATGGGTACGACGATTGCAACGTTCGTCGTGACCGGCGCGATCGCTGCGGTCATCATGTTCCTGCTCGTTCAGCTGTTCCCGCCGGTGCTCACGCCGTGGACGGAGCTTCAGGCCGAGGAAATGGGCGAGTACGCGACCATCAGCGACATGATCGTCAATTTCTTCACAACCTCTGACTTCGTGGGCCTGCTCAGCCGTCGTGCGATGCTGCCGCTGATCGTGTTCTCGATCCTCTTTGGCTTTGCCGTCAACCTCAACGGCGGCGGCGAGACGCTGGTCGCAAAGTTCCTGGAAGACCTGACGAACGTCATGCTGAAGTTTGTCAAGATCGTGACCTACTACGCCCCCATCGCGTTCTTTGCGATTTTTGCAGACCTTGTCGCAAGCTACGGCCCGCAGATCACCGAGTCCTATGGCCGGGCGCTGCTGCTGTACTACCCGCTGTGCGTTGTGTACATCTTTACGGCTTTCCCGCTGTTTGCCTGGTTCGGCGGCGGCAAGGGCGCTGTGAAGGTCATGTTCCAGCACATTGTCAAGCCCGCGGTCGTGTCTCTCGGCACGTGCTCTTCCGTTGCGACGATCCCGACCAACATGGAAGAGGCGGAAGCCACCGGCATCTCCAAGGACGTATCCGACATGGTGCTTCCCCTTGGCGCGACGATGCACATGGACGGCTCGTGTTTCTCGTGCGTGCTGAAAATCGCGTTTGTACTCGGCGTGTTCGGGCAGGATATGGGCTTTGAGCGTCTGATCCCGATCGTTCTGGTCGCGGTTCTGTCCTCGGTCGGCATGTCCGGCGTGCCCGGCGGCGGCTACATCGGCGAGTACATCATCTGCTCGATCTTTTTCCCGACGCAGATGGAGGTTGCGTTCCCGATCCTCGTGGCCATCGGCAACCTCGTCGATCCTCCCGCGACCATGATCAACTCCGCGGGCGACTATGTGGTATCCTACATTGTCTCTCGCTTTGTCGATGGCAAGGATTGGCTCCAGAAGCAGCTGGCGGCCAAGAAGGACTGATTGGCCAGATAATAATTGATATAACGGCGGCCGCGTCCAATCTGGATTTTTTTCCGGTTGGGCGCGGCTTTTTGCCGGAAAACGACAGAAAACACATCAGCAAAGATTGACAATGTGGGGTTTTGTGCGGTTCTACAATTCTTTATGCAATTCGACGGGAAAGAACCAAATAAAACCGGCAAAACCAACAAAAATGAATCTACGCCATTTTTGTGATAGATATTCTGGAAAAAACGTGATATACTGCTATTTGGTGAACAATGGCTTTCATGGAATTCTCTTTTTTCAGAACCTTCCATCGAACGGCTAGAATTTAGAAAAGAGGTACTTTTTATGTCTGAACTGAATTTGAGCAAGTATGGCATTACGGGTGCTACCGAGATCGTGCGCAACCCCTCCTACGAAATGCTTTTCGAAGAGGAAACCAAGGCTGGTCTGGTTGGCTACGAAAAGGGTCAGGTCAGCGAGCTGGGCGCCGTCAATGTTATGACCGGCATCTACACCGGCCGCTCCCCCAAAGATAAGTATATCGTTGTCGACGACAACTCCAAGGACACTGTGTGGTGGACCTCCGACGCTTACAAGAACGACAACCATCCGATGACCGAGGAAACCTGGAAGACCGTCAAGGACATCGCTGTCAAGGAGCTTTGCAACAAGCGCCTGTTCGTTGTCGATGCGTTCTGCGGCGCGAACCACGATACCCGCATGGCCATCCGCTTCATCGTCGAGGTCGCATGGCAGGCCCACTTCGTCACCAACATGTTCATCCGCCCGACCGCGGAAGAGCTTGAGAACTTTGAGCCGGACTTCGTCGTCTACAACGCCTCCAAGGCAAAGGTCGAAAACTACAAGGAGCTCGGCCTCAACTCCGAGACCTGCGTGGCCTTCAACATCACCTCCCGCGAGCAGGTCATCATCAACACCTGGTACGGCGGCGAGATGAAGAAGGGCATGTTCTCCATGATGAACTACTACCTCCCGCTCAAGGGCATCGCTTCGATGCACTGCTCGGCCAATACCGACATGAACGGCGAGAACACCGCCATCTTCTTCGGCCTTTCCGGCACCGGCAAGACCACGCTTTCCACCGACCCCAAGCGCCTTCTCATCGGCGACGACGAGCACGGCTGGGACGACAACGGCGTGTTTAACTTCGAAGGCGGCTGCTACGCGAAGGTCATCAACCTCGACAAGGACTCCGAGCCCGACATCTACAACGCCATTCGCCGCGACGCGCTGCTCGAGAACGTGACCCTCGACGAAAACGGCAAGATCGACTTTGCTGACAAGTCCGTCACGGAGAACACCCGCGTTTCCTACCCCATTGATCACATCGAGAAGATCGTGCGCCCGGTCTCCGCTGCGCCCGACGCAAAGAACGTCATCTTCCTGTCCGCCGACGCATTCGGCGTCCTGCCTCCCGTCTCCATCCTGACCCCGGAGCAGACCAAGTACTACTTCCTGTCCGGCTTCACCGCGAAGCTGGCCGGCACCGAGCGCGGCATCACCGAGCCCACCCCGACCTTCTCTGCCTGCTTCGGCCAGGCCTTCCTCGAGCTCCATCCGACCAAGTACGCCGAAGAGCTCGTCAAGAAGATGGAAAAGAGCGGCGCGAAGGCGTACCTCGTCAACACCGGCTGGAACGGCACGGGCAAGCGTATCTCCATCAAGGACACCCGCGGCATCATTGACGCCATCCTCTCCGGCGCGATCCTGTCGGCTCCTACCAAGAAGATCCCGCACTTCGACTTTGAGGTTCCCACCGAGCTTCCCGGCGTCGACAGCGGCATCCTCGACCCGCGCGACACCTACGCCGACGCTTCCGAATGGGAGAAGAAGGCACAGGACCTGGCTTCCCGCTTCGTGAAGAACTTCGTCAAGTACGAAGGCAACGAGGCCGGCAAGGCGCTCGTCGCGGCAGGCCCGAAAGCATAAGTAAGACCTTCTTTAACGAAAATTTATTTCGGAATCGCGCCCACATCGGTTATACTTGATTTGAAGCGCCAGACACGCTGCGGCGCTCGCCGCAGCGTGTCTTTCTGTCAGAGACTGATGTGAGGAACAGAAACTATGTTGTCAAGCGCCTGTTGCGGGCGTAATAATAATGGAGGATATGACATGAAAAAAGTTCAAATCACTGAAACTGTCCTTCGTGATGCGAATCAGTCCCTGATGGCAACCCGTCTGCCGTACGCCGATTTTGAGGAAATTCTTCCCGAAATGGACAAGGCCGGTTATTATTCGGTCGAGTGCTGGGGCGGCGCGACGTTCGACTCCTGCCTTCGCTATCTCGGCGAGGATCCGTGGGAGCGCCTGCGCAATATCCGCAGACTGATGCCCAACACGAAGCTGCAGATGCTCCTTCGCGGCCAGAATCTGCTGGGCTACAAGCACTATCATGACGACGTTGTGGAAAAGTTCGTCGAGCTGTCCATCAAAAACGGCATCGACATCCTGCGTATCTTTGACGCGCTGAACGACTTCCGCAACATCAAGACCGCTCTGGAAGCTACCAAGAAGTACGGCGGCAAGAACACTGTCGCTTCCGGCTGCATCTCCTATACGCAGAGCCCGGTCCACACTGTGGAAAAGTACGTTGAGATGTGCAAGGAGCTCAAGACCATGGGCTTCGACACCATCTGCCTGAAAGACATGGCGGGCACGATGAGTCCCTATGAGGCAGAGCACCTCATCAAGGGCATCAAGGACGCAGTCGGCGATATGCCGCTCATCCTCCACACCCACTGCACGACCGGTATGGCTTACATGACCGTGACGAAGGCCATCGAGTCCGGCATCGACGTCATCGACTGCGCAACCTCCTGCTTCTCCAACGGCACCTCGCAGCCCTCGACCGAGACGATGTTCTACGCGCTTCAGCAGTACGGCATCAAAACTGGCCTCAACGAGGACGTGATCAACAAGGTCAACGATTTCTTCAAGCCCGTCAAGCAGAAGTACGTCGACTCCGGCCGCATCAACGCCAAGTCCATGGCGACCGACGCGCAGGCGCTGGTTTATAAGGTTCCCGGCGGCATGCTGTCGAACATGATCGCGAACCTCACCGACATGAAGGCGATGGACAAGTTTGAGGCTGCTCTGGCAGAGATTCCCGCCGTCCGTAAGGACCTCGGCTATCCTCCGCTGGTCACCCCGCTTTCCCAGATGGTCGGCAACCAGGCCGTTACCAACGTCCTGCTCGGCCAGCGCTACAAGCAGGTCTCCAAGGAAGTCAAGAACTACTTCAAGGGCGAGTACGGCATTGCGCCCGCTCCCGTTTCCAAGGAGCTCGAGACGCAGATCCTCGGCGAGGGCGGTAAGCCTGTCGACTGCCGGATTGAAGACGCAAAGCGCACCGGCGAGGACTTCAAGAAGGCTAAGGAAGCGCTCGGCGATCTTGCAAGAAGCGAAGAAGATGTCATGAGCTACATCTGCTATCCCGATCAGACCATGAAGTTCCTCACCGACCGCAAGGCCAAGGAAGAGAACATCTGCAAGTACTCGATCGTCGAAGCGTAAGAGAGGTGTCAGCTATGTTTCTGGTAAATTCCGCTATGGTTGACCTCCAGATCGGCACAGCCGGACTGGTTGCGCTGCTCGGCTACGCAGTCGTTTTCGTCGGCCTCATCGCGCTGATGGTCGTCATTCTGATCGAAGGCAAAATCGCCGTCTCGAAGAATGAAAAGGCCGAAGCGCCCAAGGCTGCCGCACCCGCTGCCGCTGCTCCCGCGCCGAAGCCCGTTCTGGCTGCCGCCGCACCCGGCAGTGCCGGCGAGGTGAAGCTCTTCAATGTCCCGGATAAGGACGCGGCCATGCTGATGGCCATCGTTGCCCATAAACTGAACAAGCCCCTTAACGAGCTGCGCTTCAAATCCATCAAGGAGGTCAAGTGAAAGATGAAGTATAAGATTACGCTCAATGGCAAAACCTATGAGGTTGAGGTCGAAGCCGGTCAGGCCATGCTGGTCGACGAGTACGAGGCCTATGCACCCGCGCCCGCCGCAGCTCCTGCCGCTGCACCTGCTGCCGCTCCGGCTCCTGCTGCTGCACCCGCACCCGCTGCTGCGCCCGCGCCCGCCGCTGTTGCAGCCGGTGAGGTCGTCGCGTCCCCGATGCCCGGCAACATTCTGAGCGTCAACGTTTCGCAGGGTCAGGCCGTCAAGTCCGGCGACATCCTGGTGATTCTGGAAGCCATGAAGATGGAAAACGAAATCCTCGCCCCGCGCGACGGCACGGTTGCACAGGTCGTGACGAGCAAGGGTGCTGTTGTGGAAACCGGCGCTCCTCTGGTCGTTTTGGCATAAGGAGGAACGAACATGGGTTTTAACGTTCTCGATACGTTGTCGAAGCTGGCAGTGGAATCCGGTTTTGCCGGTTTCTTCGCCGCTGGCGGCTGGCAGAACCTTGTGATGATCGTGGTCGCCTGCGTGCTTCTGTACCTCGGCATCGTCAAGGGCTTCGAGCCGCTGCTGCTGATCGGCATCGCGTTTGGCTGCCTGCTTGCCAACGTCAGCTATTTCCCGGGTCTTTCTGCGGAGCTGAACGCGACCAATGCGTTATATCATCCGGAACTCTGGTCAGAGTTCCTCGACCATAACAGCGAGTTCTATCACAGCTATGGTCATATCCTGTCGAACGCCGGTCTGCTTGACATCTTCTATATCGGCGTCAAGGCAGGCCTCTATCCCTCGCTCATCTTCATGGGTGTCGGCGCAATGACGGACTTCGGTCCCCTGATCGCAGACCCGAAGAGCCTGCTTCTCGGCGCTGCCGCGCAGCTCGGCGTTTTCGTCGCGTTCTTTGGCGCCATCTGCCTCGGCTTCACCGGCCCGCAGGCTGCCTCCATCGGCATCATCGGCGGCGCGGACGGCCCGACGGCCATCTTCCTGACGAACAAGCTCGCGCCTGAGCTTCTCGGTGCCATCGCCATCGCGGCATACTCCTACATGGCGCTGATCCCGCTGATCCAGCCGCCCATCATGAAGCTCCTCACGAGCGAGGAAGACCGCAAGATCAAGATGGTGCAGGCGCGCGTCGTCTCCAAGAGCGAGAAGATCCTCTTCCCGATCATCGTCACCATCTTCGTCATCCTGCTCCTGCCGTCCACGGCTCCGCTGGTTGGCTGCCTGATGCTCGGCAACCTCTTCCGTGAGTGCGGCGTGACGGATCGTCTGTCGGACACCGTGCAGAATGCGCTCATGAACATTGTTACCATCATGCTCTCGACCTCCGTCGGCGCGACCATGGTCGCCTCGAACTTCCTGAAGCTCGAGACGCTCAAGATCATCCTGCTTGGCCTCGTTGCCTTCGGCATCTCCACGGTCGGCGGCCTGATCGGCGGCAACATCATGTGCAAGCTCTCCGGTAAGAAGGTCAACCCCCTGATCGGCTCGGCCGGCGTCTCCGCTGTCCCGATGGCCGCGCGTGTTTCGCAGATGGTCGGCCAGAAGGCCAACCCCTCGAACTTCCTGCTCATGCACGCCATGGGCCCGAACGTCGCGGGTGTCATCGGCTCGGCCATCGCGGCAGGCTTCCTGCTGGCAGTGTTCGGCTAATTGCATAAGAAAAGAGAACGGTCGGTTCCGGCCGTTCTTTTTTTGCGCAAAAACCGGATTTTGCGGAAAACTGAAACAAAGATGAAAAAAACAGAAGGAAGCGCGATTTGACGAATACGACAGGGAAAAAGCTGGTCGGGACTGGAAATTCAGGGCGAATATGGTATACTATGCTTGAAAGTTTGCGAAACTGCGCATATGCGGTGCCGCAAAGAACGAAAGAAAGCAGAGGAATCCGGACATGAAGAGAAGAATGCTTGCGCTGGTGTTGGCGCTGGTGCTGATGGTTGGCATGCTCCCGACGGTGTTCGCAACGGACGCGGTAGAACCTGCCGCGGTAGGAGAAGAGCTGGACACGGAAAACCCCGCCGAGGGCGAGAATGAGGAAATGCCGGAAGAGCCGGAAGAGACCGGAGCGGAGGAAGAAGCCAAGGCGGAAGCAGAGGCTGCGCCCCTTGCGGCAGATGCGTCCGGGACGGTCGCATACCTGCTGGGCATGCGGCTGGAAAACGGCTACTATACAGCCAACAAGGCCGAAGTGGGACACTATACGGAAAAGCCGGACAGCTTGAAGAACTATTTATTTTACGAGGATGGCGTGCTGACGGTATTCGGCGGAATAGTAGCCGGCAACAGCGGCACGGAGGACTGGAAGGCGGTTCTGTCGGTCGAATCGGGATCGCTGACGATCAAGGGCTCGGGCATACTAAAGCTGAACGGAGCCGGCATGTCGGGTCTGTATGTGGACAGAAATCATGCGGATATCAATATTGATCTGGCAGAGGGCGACGCACTGGGACAGATCTCAATCAAGAGCACAAATGCCTGCACGGTACGGGGCGATTTGACCGTCACGAATGCGTCGTTTGCCGAAATTGCAACGGACATTGACAGAAATGCAGATACCACGATCATTTGCGACACCATCGACGGCGGCGCGTGGATCCATGCATCGACTGTTTCTATCTACAATCGTGTGGGCGGCTCGTGCGTCAACGGCATTCTGCGCGTGCGCGCCGAGAAGCTGACCGTCACGAGTCAGGGCGCGGACAAACCAACGCTGAACGGGGATTGGAACCAACTGGTTGTCGACAGACTGACCCTTACCAATGCTTACGGCGCAGTGGCGGTGGGCGGCGTCAGCATCAACGTCTATAGCGAAAATAAAACCGGAAGTTACACGATCAGCGGCTGCACGCCGAACGGAGTTCCCGGGATACACGGCGATGTTTACGCGGAGGGAGGCCGCCTCAGCCTCGGCAATCGAAGGACGAGCGCGGACACATATAAGTCGGACGGGCCGGTTCTGATCGGCAATCTGAAGCTGGAAAACGGGACAGGCCTGAGTGTTGGCCGATCGATGGGAAAGACAGACAATGCGGCAGAGGCTATGATTCAGGGCAACATTGAGCTGATCAATTGCCGCATTTACAGTGACAATGAATCCCACTTTACAATTTCACGGAGCCGCGGCGATGGTGCGGCCGTCGACGGAAATATTACACTGAGAAACAGCCAGTTGTATGTGAATGTGGCCTACTCCAAAGTCCTCAGCAGCAAGCCGGACAGCGGCGCAGCCAACCAGCCGACAACCGGCGTTCGAAACTGCACCCTGACGCTGGAAAACAGCCACTTTACATTTCGGGGCTACAGCGAGTGGGAAGACCTCGTTTTTGACGAGGACTATCAATGGTATGCGGGCCATTATGTGCAAAATGTGCCTGCGTACAAACGCAGCAGCGATGAGCAGCTGACCGCCGAGGCGTTCACAAATGCATACTATGTGGATATCTACACCGGCGACAAGGTGGGCGACGCGACGGTGCATGACGCATCGTTTACGGAGTCCAAAACCATCGATGGCTTTGCCTCGTGGCCGATGTCGTTTGATGTGACCGTGCAGATGACGGGCGATACGCTCGATTTGCAGAAGGTCGACGGCTACAAAGAGCTGTATGACAGCTACGAAAAGGGCGAAAAGATCACCCACTACGGCGTGGACAGCTCGGTCGACCTGACGGCTTACTTCCAAATCAATAATACTGTCGGGGATGATTGGAAGATCACGGCCGCAGATTATCTGGAGCAGGGGGCGACGGAGCTGCGCCTGCGCATCAGCGGCGCGCCGTTTCAGGTTTGTGACAAGCTTTTTCGATGACCATCCGCGGAAGAATTCTGTCCGGCGGACACGATCTGGCCGTCACCGGCAGCAACGAAATTTACTGGAACATCCGGCTTATGCCCTCCGGCGAGCTGGACTACGACAACATCCGTACGGCGGCGGAATTTGCCGAGGCTGTCGGCGGCGCGGACTATGCAGAGGTCAGCGAAACCAGCAGCGAGGTTACGCTGCGAAGAAGCGTGCGCTTGCCGCGCGATATCACCATGACGGGCAATTTTACGATCGATCTGAATGGGTTCAGTGTTGGGAGCATGTCGGCGAAGCAAGACGAAGAGATGATTTTGCGCTCCGCAAAGGGAGAGCAGAAGATCATCAGCAGCGGCTCGCCGTATGGCGCTGTGACGACGCCGCTTGAGGTAAGCGGCGGAACGCTGCAATTGGAGAACATTGAAGCACGCAAGATCAATGTGGAAAGCGGCAAGCTGGAGCTAGATAGCGCGGACGCAGAAACGATTTTCATCAACGGCGGCTATGCGGAGCTCAATTATGCGACGCTTATCTACTATGTGCGCGTGACGGCCGGTGAAGTGCTGTGCCGCAGCACGTGGTTCGAGCGCAACAGCATCAACGATTTTGTCGTCTCCGGCGGCAAGGTGGAAATCTGCGAGAACTCCGAGCTTCCCGGCACGATTGCCATCTCGAACGGCGAGGTGAACATCTCGAACAGCATGGTCTATGGCTACGAGGAAATGTGGCTGTCGCAGACCGGCGGCACGGTGAACGTGCGAAACAGCGAGCTCCACAACGCGGCGATGCTGGGCGGCGGCGAGCTGTACATCAACGGCAGTACGCTCCAGTCTGACTTTTCCGGTACGGACTGCCTGTATCTGGGCGGCGGCGAGGCGGTCGTGACGAACACAAAGGTGCTGGCGAACCCGACGGAGCCGGAAAACGGGGAAGAAAGCCGCATCATCCATTCGAGCGTACATATGGACGGCGGCAGACTGACGCTGGACAATTCGCCGCTTTTCGGTTCGCTTGTCATTAACGCGGGCGCGGCGCTGGAGCTCAAAAATGGCAGCAACGTGAAAACAGAGGCGGCCACGGCAATCATGGCAAGCGGCGAGGTGCATATTACCGACTGCGACGTGCGCGGCAAGCAGATCGGCCTTCTCGTGACGGGCGGCAAAAAAGCGTCCGCGATGCTGCATTCCGGTGAGGTGTCCGGAAAGGAGGCTGGCGTGCTCATCGACGGTGGCAGCTTCACGATGGACGGCGGCACGATCTATGGCGCACAGTGCGGCATTCATGTCGGCGGCACGCCCAAGAGCACGGTCAAAATCGGCGGCGGCGACATAAAAGCGGACGAGACGGCCCTGTTTGCCAAGCAAGGCAGCAGCGTTTCCCTTTCGGGCGGCACGTTTACAGCAGGACAAAACGCGCTGGCCGCGGGAGAAAGCACGATGAAGGGCTGGCTCGCGAAGGGCTATGACATGATCGGCCCGAATCTTCCCGGCGGCTTCGACCCCGCAAAGGAATCCGGAACCGGCGCGGGGACCGTCATGATTGTCACGGAAGACGGCGAACCTGCGCAGATCGTCATGGATATGATCGACGAAATCGGCAAGGTAGAGCTGACCGACGAATGCGAGAGGAAGATTCTCGATGCGGAGGAAGCTTACGAAATGCTGACCGCCGCGCAGCAGAAGAAGGTTACGAACTACAAAACGCTTTTGAAAGCGCGTCAGATCTATGACAAGCAGGTTGCCGAGCGCGAATATGCCGAGCAGGCGGGTTACGTCAACTACCTGATGGAGGAAATCCCCGCCGATATGGAGAAGATTGAAAGCAGCACGCTTTCTGTGATCCGGGAGGCGGAGGAGGCCTACAACGAGGCCGCGAAGGACAAAAACGTAAAGAAATATCTCGACAACAATCTTGTCAAGCGCCTCAAGACCGCGCGTAAGACCTACGATAAAAACGAAAAGGCCGCCGGGAAGGTGCAGGAGATGATCGACGATCTTCCGGCCCCGGAGGAGCTGACCTATGCCAAGGACCGCAAGAGCGTCACGAAGGCGCAGACGGCGTTTGAAAATCTGACAGCTGCGCAGCAGACGTTCCTGGGTGACGGCACGGACAGACGGCTTACGGCCTGCGTCCGGCAGATGGCGCTTCTGACCGACTGCGAAACAATCGTCAAGGACGCGCAGGCGGCCATCAAGAAGCTCCCCGCGTGGAACAAGATCAAAAAATCGGACGAGGCGAAGGTCCACGCGGCAGAGGACGCGATGCAGGCGCTTGCAAGCGCTGCGGAGGAGAAGCACGTCACGCTCACGCCCGGAGAGGCGAACGAGCAGAAATATCAGGCTTCCACAGAGGCGTTCTACGCGTACAAGGAACTGGCAGAGAGCTACCGCAAGACGTACCTTGCGCCCCTGGAGACTCTCACGGACGCGGATGAGGCACACGAAGCGGCCATCAGGACTGCGCGCACGGAGTATACGGCCCTTGGCAAGAGCTACAACGGCTCGAACGTCAGCAAATGCGTCCAGAGTTTCATCGAGCCGGATGATCTGACGATGCTCAAGAACCTTGAAAAGCAGCTCAGCCAGAACCAGAAGGCCGCGAAGAAGGTTATGAACCTGATTGCAAAGCTTCCAAAGCACGACGCGCCGTTTACAAAGAGGGAGCGCAAGGCCATCGACACGGCGAAAAGCGCGCATGACGGCCTGTCTTCGGCGGCGCGGAGCTTTGTTGAAAATGTGGACACGCTGAACGAGCGCTACCAGCAGGCGTATCCCACGCAAGATAGCGGTGAGCAGGCATAACGCACAACGGCGCCCCGGGACGATTCGTTCCGGCGTGCTTTGCAATTGACTTTTTCCGGTATTCCGGTATAATAAAAACAGAAAAAGTTCATACGCTGCATCATGACCTGCGCGCTTGGCTGCGTGTGGGATGAGGGAATCCGGTGCAAATCCGGAGCATGGAAACGTAGCCGTCATTGCATGAGGCTGCCGCGCGCGGAGAAATCCGGTCATTGGGGAAACCTGAGAAGGCTGCGCGGCGGACGTGGGAGCGATCCCGGAAGCATCAGCCGGAAGACCTATGATGATGGAAACGCCGCCCGGCTTGGGCGGTCGGATCTTGCGCAAAAGACGGGCGCGGCAGGTTTTGCCGCGCCCGCTTTATCTCCCTGTTTGTGCTGCGGCGAAAAACGGACATTGGAGGAATCGCAATGAAAAAACGAGTGGTATCGCTGCTACTGGCTCTGCTGCTGGTGTTGGGGCTGGTTCCCGGCGCAGCTGCGATTGAGACAGGCGCCGATTGGGATCCGGACGTGGAAGTTGACCCCGGGATGGGCGTCACGCCAATAGGGATGCCGGAGGGGGAAGGCACGGAGGATGACCCGCTTCGAATCGAAAACGCAGAGCAGCTTGCATGGTTCGCGCAGACGATCTCCGACCCCACCCAGGGCGCGCAGGAGGTTTGCGCGGCGCTGACGGCGGATATCGATCTTGAAAACGAGCCGTGGACGCCGATGGGAACCGATTCCTACGGCTACAAGGGCACGTTCGACGGGCAGGGACATACGATTTCCGGTCTGAACGTTTCAAACGCAGAATACGCGGGCCTGTTTGCCTGTGTCGACGGCGGCACGGTTAAAAATCTTGTTGTCAGCGGCAAGGTCAGCGGTACAACCTACACCGGCGCGATCGTGGGTTATCTGAAAAACGGCGGTACGATCTTCCGCTGCGGCAATGAAGCTGCCGTCTCCGGCTCGGGGTCTTATACCGGCGGTGTTGCAGGCAGCGCAGGCGTATACGATAAGACGAATACCATCGAGCAGTGCTATAACGCGGGCAATGTGACGGGCGGCAGCGACAGCCGCACGGGCGGTATTCTCGGCTACGATATGGGAAAAGCCGCCATCACCGACTGCTATAACACCGGGCTTATTTCGGGCGCAAACTACGCGGGCGGCATCCGTGGGTATCTCAGCACACTGGCGGGCAAGATCACAAACTGCTACAGCGCCGGAACCGTCACCGGAAAAACGACAGGTGCGATCGCACCGAAGGATCTGTATGACGGTGAAAACTGCTACGCGGTCATGGGCGGCGTCATCACGCCGGACGGCTCGGCGCAGACGCTCACGCAGGCGCAGCTGCTGGCCGCTCTTGCCAATGGACGAGAGAACGTCTGGAAGCAGGACGCGGCGATGAACGGCGGCAACCCGACGCTTTTCTGGCAGAAAGCAGAGGCAGAAGAAGAGATCGGCAATTATGTCCGTTTCGCGCGCGAGATGGTGACGACGTTGGATGGCGACGAGACCTCGCTTCCCACGGCGCTTTTAAAGTGGAGCGCGCAGAAGGATGCAGCCGGGTACCTTGTCGGCCTGTGGCAGAAGGTGCGCGTGTGGAAGGGCCTGACAGACGAAGAGCTGAAAAAGCTCACCACAGAGCCCACGGGACCGGTCGACAGCTGGTCGCAGCGGCTATTGCAGCTCGACCAGAACGCCATCATCGCGAAATTCTCGGACACGCAGAAGCAGGAGCTTTTGCGTCTGCAAACGATCATGGACGAGAAGTTCCAGACGATGAATACGCATCTGGAGCAGAAGATCAACGCCGAGACAGAAAAGGAATACAACGACGCGAACGAGGCTTATGTTGCTGCGCTGAAAGAATATGACGCGGCGTATCAGGACTGCTGCAAGTACATCATTTTGCAGGCAGTCGAGATGAAGCTTCCGCTCGGCGACTATTTTGCGGAGCTTGAGCTTGTAAAGACGATCGAGCTTCCGGATCAGACGAGCTACGACTGCACGGAAGCGTTCTCCCAGATAGAAGACGGCGTGTATTACCCGTCCGTGACTGCGATCAAGGCCGACGGCACGTATGCCGCGCCGACCGAGAAGGATGTGACCGAAGACCCCTACACGCGCATGAAGCCGGTGACGGGGCTTTCTTGGAGCGGGGCCATCGCCCAGTGGACGGGGAAGGACTACTTCACGGAGAATCAGGCCTATAAGCTGGACCTCTACGTGGTCACAGGCAGCGGGTACCAGTTCGTAAAGAGCTTTCAGGTTGCGGGCAATGTGACACAGGCCAATTTCCGAAGCGCCTTCACTGCGCAAAGAAGCTATGCCTTTACCGTCACGGCCATCGCCGATACGTCGCTCAACGAGACCTACGGTCTGCACGACTCCATCTGCTCGGAGATGAGCCCGACGTATACGTCCTCGAGCAAGCCTTCGACCGAGTGGGTTGAGATCACGTCCGCCGCGCAGTGGATGGAAATCGCGAATACCGAGGATGTGCCGTCCGACCCGGGCGATTCGAGTTCTGCAAGCATGCAGGAGATCGAATGGAGCAAAAACTACCGGCTGGCGAACAATATCGACTTCTCCGAACTCTCCGCCGCCGACCAGAACCGGACAAAATCCATCGGCTCGAAGACCTACATGTTCCAGGGCGAGTTCGACGGAAACGGCTTTGAGATCCGCGGGCTGACGCTCTCGAATTCCGACTCCGGCCTGTTTGCCTTCGCGGGCAGCGAAAGCTATATCCACGATGTGACGATCGTGTACCCCAACGTCTATTTTTCCGGCACGGCGGCTGTGCTCGCGCTCAATAACTACGGCGTGATCGAAGACTGCGCGGTCATCGGCTGCAACATCTCGGCCGACATCAGCGGCGTCATGGGCGGCATGGCGGGCCGGAACTACGGCATCATCCGCAGAAGCTATGTGCGCGGCGGTCGGTTCGACTCCAACACCACCACGGCTACGGGCCACGCGGGATTTGTCGGTTCGAATGAAGAGGGCGGCCTCATTGAGCGCTGCTGGACGTCCATGGACGTGTACACCCAGAGCGACTACGCGGGCGGCTTTGCCGGCCTGTGCTACGGCGGCACCATCCGCGACTGCTTCGCGCTCGGAAACGTTTCGGCGCGCGGCTACTCCGGCGGCTTTGTCGGAAGATCCGTCTACAGCGGAAATGTCTATGAAAACTGCTATGCGGCGGGCGTGGTCACCTGCTCGGCAGAAGGCGGACACGGCTTCATCGGTGGCAACCGGCCGGACAGCTCGTTCCAGTCTGACCAGTCTGAGGGCATCCGGAATTGCTATTACAATCAGGCGTCTGACACGGAGACAAGCAACTACGGCGCGACCGGTCTTGCGCTTTCTGGCATGCAGACGGAGGACTTCCGCTCGAAGCTCGGCGCAAGCTGGAGTCAAAACGAAGAAGACAACGGCGGCCTTCCGTATCTGACGGGCGTGGAGATCCCGGTTCCGCTGAAGAAAACGCCGCTGGAGGTCACCATCATCCTGGCAAAGTACAACACGCAGGAATACCGCTATGAGCGCTTTGGCGAGGAAATCAAGGTGGAGGTGCTCTCAAACGGCAACACGCGCGTGTGCGACGTGATGGACGCAGCGATGGAGCAAGCGCTTCTTACCTACGGCTACGAGACGACGAATCTCGGCCGGTACGTGAGCACCATCAACGGCCGCGAGCTGCTTGCGCCGAACGGCTGGATGTTTACGATCAACGACGTGCTTTCCAATGTCGGCGTGTCGACGGCTACGGTCGTTGACGGCGATATGATTTTGTGGTACGAGGGTATGACCCAGAACCATTTCCGCGCGCCGAGGGTAGAGGAGCTGGACGCAGGCTTCGGCGATTGGACGGAAATTTCGTCCGAAAGCGAGCTGCGCGCGCTGGCGGCAAGTCAGGATGCAGAAGCGCTCGCCGCCAATTACCGGCTGACGCAGGATATTGATCTGCAAGGCGCGGAATTTCCCGGCATCGGCAGCGGGAGCGCGCCCTTTACCGGCACGTTTGACGGAAACGGCAAAACGATCTCGAACCTCACCATCGACCGGCCGGGCGAGGAGAATGTCGGCCTGTTCCGCGTGATTCGGGGCGGCACGATCAAGAATCTGACGCTTAAGGACGCTGCAGTCACGGGCGGTTCGCTTGTGGGCGCAGTTGTGGGCTGGGCGCAGGTATCGCTCAGCAAAGACAGTATGTCCGGCAATGTTGCAGGACTGATCGGCAACGTCCATGTGACAGGCAGCGTCGCAGGCAAAACGGAGACGGGCGGCCTGATCGGCCGGAACGACGGCAAGACAGATCCGGAGACAAGCTTCTCTGTCAAAAATGCAGTCGACCGCTGCTCGTTTGAAGGAACGCTCACAGGCCGGACGATCACCGGCGGCCTTGCAGGACGCAACGAAGGTACGATCACGATGTGCAGCACCGAGGGCAGCGTCGACGCGGGTGAAAGCGGCACGATCGCCGGCGGTCTGGTGGGAGAGAACGACGGCGAAATCTACGATTCGCACGCCGATGTGTGCGTCCATGCACAAAGCTCCGTGGGCGGCTTCATGGGAAGCGGTTCCGGCATCGTCAAGCGCTGCTACAGCCTTGGCGACGTGTCCGGCGGCGGCTATGTCGGCGGCTTTGCGGGCTCCATCAGCAATGTCGATACCGCCGTCAGCGCGGGCAGCGTCACAGCTGACGGCTCGGACGGTCAGGGCTACGCGGGCGGCTTTGCCGGGCACTTGGGCGGCACGATCGTTGGTGCGAGCGCCTATATTACGGTCAAAAACGTCTACGGCTACTGCGCGGACGCGCTCCCGGTGGCCGGCAGAACGGATTATACCCAGACGAGCGACGGCCTCAAGCAAGCGCTCGCGGCAATGACACTGACAACAAAGGACGCGGTCAAGGAACGGCTCAAGACGCTCTTTGATGTGGATTACGAAATTCCAGACGACGCGCAGAAGCAGCGCGAGGAAGCGGCTCGGGCAATGGAGGCGCAGATCGAAGCGCTTCCGGAGGCGGATGCACTGACGAAGGAAGACGGCGACTTGGTGGACGCGGCGAAGGCGGCCTTTGATGCGCTGGACGACGAGACAAAGGCGCTTGTCAGTGAAAGCATGAAGACAAAGCTCACGGCCTGCGTTGCGCGCATGGAAGAGCTCCGGAAAGAGCCCGAGCTTCCGGAGAACCCAGCAGAGCGCTTCGAGAAGCTGATGGAGCTTGTTCCGGGCAAGAAGGACAAGGTCTGGAACACGGACGGCGCGGCCATCGACGCGGCGCGCGCGTGCTATGATGAGATCGACCTGAAACAGCTCGACAAAACGCAGCAGAAGCAGGTAAAGACGCTCTACTCCCAGCTCACGGCGGCGGAAAAGACTTTCGAGAAAAACCGCAAGGCGGCGGAGAAGGTCGAGGCGCAGATCAAGAACCTCCCGTTTGATACGCCGGCGGAGATGACGCTCGCGCACGAAAAGCGCGTCAACGCAGTCAGCAAGGCGTACAGTAAGCTGCCCGAAGAGCAGAAGAGTTTTGTTGACCCGGAGAACGCGGCGTATCTGGAAAACGAAGTCCTGCCGCGCCTGAAGGAGCTTCAGGAGAACAAGAAGCTGATCCAGGACGCAGAAAAGCTCGTAAAGAAGGTTCCGGCGGCGGCAAAGATCAAGGCTTCCGATGAGGAGAAACTCACGGCGGCGCTGGAGAAGGTGCAGGAGCTTCAGGCGCGCAGTCTCCCGATCAATGAAAAGCTGGAGAAAAACCTACAGGAGAGCAAGGCGGCGTTTGACGAGGGCATGCAGAAAAGCGAGGAACTGCGCAATTTAATTTCTCAGCTTGACGAGAACCACATGGACAAGGACATGGCGGCGCTTTACGAGCAGGCGCAGGACATGTTTGACGCGGACAAAAAGCTCTTCCAGCGCTTCACGACGAAGGACGAGCAGAACATTCTCAAGAACTGCCAGAGAGCGCTCAAGAAGAACCAGTCCGCGGCGCAGAAGGTCGAAAAACAGATCGAAAAGCTCGATCCCGACAACGTCACGACCAAGACGGCGAAGACCGTGCAGAAGGCGTGGGACGCGTACTGGAAGCTGACGGACGCGCAGAGGACGTTTGTCGACAGCCTTCTCTACGAAAAGCTGGAGCAGTGCTATAACAATCTGCCGTAAGTGGAACCAAAAACGCTCGGGAAGCATCGCTTCCCGAGCGTTTTGCGTTGTGCAGAGTATCATTTATGCGTAGGGGCCAATGCCCACATTGGCCCGGCAGAATGTACCGTTTTTACGGAAATCTCCGGCGAATTCAAACTGCCCTTGGGGCGATGTGGGCATCACCCCCTACGTGTAATTTGAAGAATTGCAAAAAAGCAGGTATGTTCTTGTCGGAATCTACTGCCGCGTGTTGCGGAAGAAGAAGGTAACGGTAAAATAGAGCGCGAGATACAGCGCAATCGTCGCGCCGGCCGAGCAGCCAAGATAGTACGCGGTTACAAGGCCGCCTACCGAGCAGACCAGCGCCCCAAGGACAGAAAGCAGGTGATACTCCCGGAGATTGCGCGCAATGTTCCGGGACGACGCGGCAGGAAGAACGAGAAGGGAGTTAATGACCATCAGACCCACCCAGCTCATTGCTAAGGTCACGACAACCGCGATGCAGACCGTGAACAGCGCCTGCGTCTTTTCCGTCGGAATGCCGCGCGAGGAGGCAAGCTGCGGATGCACCGCCGTCAGAAACAGCCGGTTCGCCGCAAATATCCACAAAAGCGCTACGCCCAGCAGGACCAAGGCCAGCCGCCCGATTTCGCCCGGCGTGACGGAGAGAATGTCGCCGATCAGGTATTTGTTGAACTTCGTGAAGCTGCTGCCGCCGAGCGTCGCGATAAAAATACCGAGTGCGACCGCGGTCGAGGAAAACACGCCGATGATCGTATCGGCCGACTGCCGCGAGCGGCTGCGCACGAACGAAAACAGCAGCGCAAACAAAACGGCCAGTCCCACCGCCCAGCCGATCGGCTGCACCGCGCCGCAGAGAACACCGACGGCAATGCCGGTGAAGCCTGAATGGCCGAGCGCGTCAGAGAAAAAGCTCATGCGTCCGGTGACGATCATGGTGGAAAGAAGGCCAAAAAGCGGCGCGAGGATGAGAACGGCCAGCAGCGCGTTCTTCATGAACGTCATATGCAGAAACTCGAGGTGCATTGCCTCGCACAGTGCGTACCAGATGCTCATTTTGCACCTCCCAGGTGAAACGCCTGCGCAAACTCGTCCGAGTTCAGAACCTCCAGCGGCGTTCCCTTGCAAAGAATCTTCTCGCGCAGGAGCACTACACGGTCGGCGTAGCGCTCGAGCATCGAAAAATCGTGGGTCGTCATGAGAATCGAAAGATCGTAGGTTTTCCGGATCTCGTCCAGCATGTCCATGAGAAGCTCCATGCCCTCCACGTCCACGCCCGAAAGCGGCTCGTCGAGAATCAGCATGTTGGGCATCGGCTCGAGCGCCAGCGCCAGCAGCACACGCTGAAGCTCTCCGCCCGAGAGCGTGCCGACGCGCTTGTCGATGAGGCTCTCCCCGTGCACGCGCGAAAGGCACTCTAAAACCTTCTCCCGTAGCGCCTTTCCGGGGCGCAGGAACGCAGGGCGCTTTGCAATGCAGCAGGTGAAAAGATCAAGAACCGAAATAGGGTCCGCCGGGTCAAAGGCCGGGCTCTGCGGCACGTAGCCGATGCGAAGACGGGTCTGCTTGCCATCCGCGGAATGGAAGGTGATCTTGCCCTCGTATTCCCGCTGGCCGAGAATCGCGCGGATGAGCGTCGATTTTCCCGCGCCGTTGGGCCCAATCAGCGCAACAATCTGCCCACAGTGCATGTGCAGATTGATATCGTCCAGAATGACGTCTGATCCGATTCGGACCGACAGATGTTCAATTTTGAGGCAGCAGGCGTTTTCGCAGCCGCCGGTATTTGCATGCTTGTAAATCATCCGAGCGCTTCCTTTACAATGTCGATGTTCTCGCGCATGGCGGCAAAATAGTCGCCGCTGCTGATGGCCATGTCAAGCGTCCAGACCGAGCAGCCTGTCTCGTTTGCGACGACCTCGGCAGAGCCCGTTTCCCCGTTCGTTTCCGTGAACACGGCGGGAATCCGATCTTCTTTGGCAATGGCGATGATGGACTCCAGCTCCATTGCCGACGGCTCGCTGCCGGACTCGACCTCCATGGCTGCGGCAATGGTCAGGCAAAAGGTGTCTGCAAAGTAGGAAAAGCCGTCGTGGAACGTGACAAGCTCACGGCAGGAAAGATTCGCCAGCGCCTCGTCTCCGTAAGCCTGCAAGTCGGAAAGCTTCTCGTCAAACGCAGCAAGATTTTCGGTGATCCGGTCGGAAAATTCCGGGTACTGCGCGCCGAGCTCTCGGGCGGCCGTGGCGGCTGCCTGCTGAAAGCGCGTGGGATCCAGCCACCAGTGGGGGTCGACGCCCTCGTCGCCGGTGAGCGTAGGGAGCCCGCTTGAGATATCAATGCGCGTCTTGCCGGAGAGCGCGTCCTCCATGAAGTCTTCCAAGCCGAGACCGCTCTCCAAAACCAGCTGCGCGCCCTCGATTTTTTCCATCTGCGCGACCGTCAGTGTGTAGTCGTGCAGGCACGAGACGGGCTCGGAGATGAGAAGCGAAACCGCAAGGCCTGTCCCGTCGGTCAAGGCGTTTGCCAGCTGATAGACGGGCTGGGTCGTGGCGAGAATGTCAGATTTGGTTTGCTCCGGAAGCGCCTGCTTTTTGGAGCAGCCGGAGGCGATCAGGATCAGCAGCGCCGCCAGCAGCAGCGCAAAAATTCGTTTGTTCATAAAAATCCTCAAAGTACGTAAATTCCGAGCGAAACAGCTCTATCTTTTATTATACAAAACCTGTCAAGCCCGCGCGATGGAATAAAGCGCCCGATTCTGCAGATTCTAAGCACATCCAGGAATTTTACAAAGGAGCGATTTGGATGGAATTCATGCAGACTCAAACGTGCCGGAACCTTGCGCGCTCGTTCGCGGGGGAATCGCAGGCACGCCAGCGCTATACGCAGTACGCAGATCAGGCCAGAAAAGAGGGCCTTGCCTATCTTGCCCGGATCTTTGACGAAACCGCCGCCAACGAGCAGATTCACGCGCAGGAGTTTCTGGAGAAGCTGCAAAAATACGGCCGTCAGCCGATCGAGAACATTGACATTTCGGCGGGCTACCCCTATACGCTGGGCGTGACGATGGAGAATTTACTCGAGGCGGCGAAGGGTGAAAATGAAGAGTCGGTGCGCGTCTACCCGGGCTTCGCAAAAACCGCGCGCGAGGAAGGGTACGCCGATATCGCCAGTCTCTGGGAGAATATTGCCCGCATCGAAGCGGTGCACCGGGACGTGTTTTTGGAGAGCTACGAGCAGATGCAGACCGAGCGGCTTTATAAAAAGGAGCGCCCGATCGTCTGGCGCTGCCTCAACTGCGGCTTTGTGATGCTCTCAAAAGAGGCCTTCCGCGTCTGCCCCGTCTGCGGCAAGGACCGGGGCTGGGCGGAAGGCGACATTCAGACGCGGCGGCTCGGCAAAGAGAGTTAGACGGCAATGTACTGACGCTCGGCAAAGCCGTAAAGGCCGTCATAAAAAATGGAGTACCAGTCGTTGTACTCGGCCAGAATCCGGACAGACGCGCCGTTCGGCATCTGTGTGAGCACCGCACCGTCGGTGGAGGGAAGGCCGCGCAGGTTCAGGCTGCTGCCGTTCGTCGCGACTTTCCCGTCCCGGATCTCTCCCGGAATGAGAAACGGAAGACCGAAATACTCCGTCACGCCGACAGAGAGCGCCTGCGCGACGGCGTCTAAATTCCCGGTCAGCCAGTTCGCGTCGTCCACGTTGTCGTGGTACCCGAGCTCGGCGAGCACGGAAGGAGCTTTCGTCCGGCGAACTTCTCCGATGGCCGTCGATGGCCTTGCCTGCACGCGGTCGGGAAGCGGGTAAATCGGTTTTATGTTGTCGACAAGGATGTTCGCCATCCGGAGCCCCGCCGCGCTCGCGGGATAGTAGTAAAAGTCCACGCCGCGCTGCTGGCCCGCGAGCGCTTCGGGAGAGGCGTTGGAGTGAAGCGCAAGATGAAAATCGTAGTCTCCCTGATTGGACAGGCGAATTGCGCCCGCCGCGCCGGCCTCCGGGTCATTTCGAACCGTGTTCACGCCGCTTGCGTGTAAGTAAGGCTCCATCTGATCGGCCAGCCGGTTCATCCAGAGCTCTTCGTTTCCTTCCGTGATGTAGGGATTAAACTCCTGTGTGGAGGGACTGAGGAATAAAAAGGGCATATGTCTACCGCCTTTCGCAAGCTTTCCGGCGCAGATCCTGCTGCGCCGGTCTTTTATATTATGCGGGATGGGGAAAAGGGGTGACAAAATGCCGGGTACATGGAAGCTTGTTTATATCTCATTGTTTACATATGGCGCGTTTTGTGATACCATATCGGGAGAAGTTTTCCTGACGGAGGTGAGCGTATGCAATATATCGTTCTGGACATGGAGTGGAACCAGCCGTGGCCGGGCTCTCCGAGCGCGAAAAAGGTTCTGCCGAGCCCCATTCGCGGCGAGATCGTCCAGATCGGCGCGGTTCGCATGCCGCGCGACGGCGAGGTCGCCGACGAGTTTCAGACGCTGATCCGTCCGGCCTATTATAAAAAGATGAACCGCAAGGTCGCGAGCCTCACCGGCATCAAGGATTCGGTCCTCAAGGAGCGGGGCAAGCCCTTCCGCGAGGCGATGCAGGCGTTTCACGACTGGTGCGGCGAAGACGCGGCGTTTCTGACGTGGGGCTTCGACGATATTGTAATTTTGAAGGAAAATCTCACGCTCTACGGCATGGACACCGCGTGGGTCGATACCTGGTACAACGCGCAGCTGATTTTCAACGCCCAGACCGACGGCTCGAGCGCGCAGAAGTCGCTGTCGTCTGCCATGCAGATCATGGGCATCGAGCCGACAAGACCCGCGCACGACGCGCTGGGAGACGCGTATCATACGGCGCTCATTTGCAGCCGGCTCAACCTCACGGATGGTATCGCCGCCTATGAAAAGGCCGCGAAGGAGCACGAAAACGGGTTTCACGGCGCGGAGCTTCCGGGCTGCCTTCTTCGCAGCGTGAGCCACGGACACCCGGACAAGCCCCATGCGCTGGCCGCGATGGCAGGAAGCGGGAATATCTGCCCCGTCTGCGGAAAGCGCATGTCCTGCGGCAAGTGGTATCCGCAGCCCGGCAAGCGCTTTATGGCCATGGCTGCGTGCGAAGCGGACGGTGCGTTTTTGGTGCGCGTGCGCCTTGCAGAAGACCCCGACGGAACGCTTCGCGCCAACCGCCTGGTCTACAGCGCGGACAGCGAGGCTGCCGAGAACTACCGCCGCCTGACCGAAAAGCCGGTTCACCATCGCCGCCGCAGGTCGGGAAGAGCACGCGCCAAAAAGGCCGGTGCGGAGCCCAAAGCTTAAATATGATCGCAATTTATCAAACAAACGCGTAGTAGAGTGAACCTCTTAATATTTTATTTTCTCTGCAAGTGAAAACCGTACACAGCAACACATTGCTCCCATATAAAAGTAAATCTTTAAGCGTTTCATCCTAGTAGGGGGCGATGCCCACATCGCCCCTTGGGTACCAACGAATTCGTATTGGATTTCCGTAAAAACGAATGGTATTGCCGGGCCGATGTGGGCATCGGCCCCTACGAAGAATGATGCAGGTCAATCAAAAACCGAGCGCACTGCAATACGCGGTGCACTCGGTTTTTGGTTAATAGCCTAACTTTTCTTCGATCAGAATGACATGCGTTTTGCCGATGCCGCCGCAGGGGCGCGCGAGCGTAACAAAGCCGTTGCAGATCCGGTCGGGGCTGCCGCAGTCATGACAGCGCATGGGCTCGCTCAGCGCGCAGGGCGTTTTGCAGCTTAAGCGGCGGGCGTTTAACGGCGCGGCAATGTTCCGCGCGCGCTCCATAGCGGAGGGGAGGTCGGGCGTAAGCTTGTTGATGCCTGCGATGATGTAGAGCGCTTCATGGCCGTAGAGCATGGCGGCGACGCGGTTTCCCGTGCCGTCGATATTGATGATTTCGCCCGTTTCGGAAATGGCGTTGGCGGAGGTCATATAGACCTGCGCGCCTGCGGCCTTTTCGCGGGCCTCGGCGGGAGATTGCTTCCAGTGCCAGAAGACGGTGTTATTGGCGGAAAGCTTCTCAAAAAGGCCGAGCTCCTGCAGCGTCACGCTGCCGCCGAAGCCGATGGTCCTGCCGGAGAGCTCCTGTGAGATGGCACTGATGGCTTCTTGCTGTGTTTTGAAAACGCGAACAGAAAATCCATGATTTGTGAGATTCTTGACTGCGGTATCCAGCTGCATAATGGTTCCTCCAATCAGGTATTGTCGCGCGCTGCCATAGCGGCCAGCAGCTCGATGGCCTGCGCGTGGGTGATGGGACTGTGGGGCCGCGGGGCGGACTGGCCGAAAAATGTTTCGCAAAAACTAGAAAACTCCGCTTCCGAGATGGGGTCGTCCGGGCGGAAGCGGCCGGTTTCCTGCTGCATGCAGCCGCGCTCTAAGGCCTGCTCAATGGCCGCGGCGTAAGGGTGGCGGTAGGAAACGTCGCGGCAGACGTTTGTTTTGGTCTTCACAAGATCTAACCGCCGCGCCGCCGTCTTCCAGCCAAAGGCGAGCATACACGCTTCGCAGCGCGTTAAAACTGCGTCCGGGCGAACGGTGTTGTCGCGGTAGCAGACGCACCAGCCCGTATCCAGCAGCGCCTTCGCGGGCGCAAAGACCGGGCTCTCGGGCGAGAGATCCGCAAATGGGCACATGGTTAAAAGCTCCGAGACGGTCACGACGCGGTAGCCATACTCCTTGAGCAGCGCCAATTGCTTCGGAAGGGCGTCCGCAACCGGCGAGCGGCGCGCCATGTTGTAGCCGTCTTTCTGGAAAATGATTTGACCGGCCAATCCGTCGGGGTCCGCCTCCAGCACCTTCCGCATGGGGTCCACCATGGCCTCCACCTCCGCCCGCAGGCTCTCCTGGGCCGAGCCGTGGTGCAGCGGCAGCCAACCCGCCCCGTCAAAGGCAGCGGCCAGATAGAGGTATCCCATCTGGTCATAGGCATCGTAGCTGGTAAAGCCCCCCTCGATCTTATCCACATAGTGGGGCGGGCGGGCCATGGTCATCTCATAACCGTAGGTCTCCTTCAGCAGGGTGTGCAGACGGGTCAGGTCGGACACCACCTGGTCCAAGCCGTGGAAATGGTCCCGTTTGCCGTAGACAAAGGGCTTTTTCCCAAACAGGACGTGGCGGTACCCGTGGTTGGTCACCTGGTGCCCCTCGTCCAGCATCCGGCGGAGCAGCCGCTGGTTGTGCACCGCGCCGCCCCGCTCGTCCTGGTTGATGTCCGGGTAGTGGTCATACCGCACGCCGCCCCAGTCCGCCTGGCCGCTTTTGCCAGCTGTATCAGGATAGTTTTCACTGGTGTCCCCCACCACGTCGAAGGTGCCCTGGGCTCCATACTCCCCCAGCGTGTCCAGGAGGATGTCGGTCAGGGCCTTTCCGTCAAATTTATCGGGGCTGGAGGGCAGGTCCATGGGACCATCGTCGAAGGTCATGGCCACCACCCGCTCCCTGGTTTTCACCCGTTCTATCCGCCGGGTGTAGCTCACATGGTGCTTCTCCTCAGGCAAGAACTTCTTGACAACGCGCTTGCCCGCCTTTCCCACTTTTACGATTAAGGACATGCCATTATTCTCCTTTCCTCCGCGTTCTTCTGAGATCCTCCCAGGCACATTTCAGGGCGAACGCCGCCCACCTTCCATAGCGCAGAGGGGGGGCATGGGTCTTTTTCAACTTGGTATACTGGCTCCGGGCAACGCAGAGGGAGGAGCCTTCCTCCCCGGTAATCCAGCCCTTTCCGTCCAGGAGCGCCGTCCGAATGGCGGGGAGGGTCCTGTCCGCAGCCTCCACGGTGATGGTCCCGTTGCCAATCTCCTGGGCCAGATGGGCATCGCTTCCCGCTGTGGGGATCAGCCCATAGTCCTTGGCAAAGGCCGCGGCCTGGGCGTTGGCCTGGGGATTCTTCCGGTTGGCCCGGCCATTCCAGGTCTCCATCCCATCCAGATAGGGAACCAGAGGCACCAGCTCCCCCTCCTCCTTCCGGTGCTGAAAGGGATGGGCCAGCACCGTCAGCCCCCCCAGCCGGCGGACGGCCTGGGTGGTCTCCTCCCAGGTGGTATAGACCATGGGCTGGCGGACAAACAGGCCCAGAAGGTGGCCGTGCTCCGTGGAGAACTCCACCCCCGGAATCAGCAGAACGCCGTCCACCTCCGTGGGCCCTGTGTAGACCACGTCGTGGTCACAGACCGCCACCCCGTGCAGCCCTCTGGCCCGGGCGGCGGCGGCAATCTCCTCCACCGTCATCCGTCCGTCCGGGGAGGCCTGGGAGTGGAGGTGCAAATCCAGTGTCAGTCTCATATCATCTGCCTTTCAGGCTGTTGCGGAGGTAGGCCCGATAGGCCCCCTTGTCGTCCTTGCGGTACAGGGCCTCCGGGGTGCGGAAGAAGTCCGCCACCCCAGCCAGGGCCCGCCGCCAGTCCCCCTGCCGGAGATAGCCCAGGGTGGCCGCGCCATCATGGAAAAGGTAGCGCATCTTCACCCCCACTTGGTAGTCCTCCGGCATGTAGGAGAGGGTCTCCCCCTGGGCCGCCCGGGCATACAGGGCGGTAAAGGGGCTGCCGCAGCAGGTGCTCATGGGAAAGCTCCCCCACACCCGTGGGTTCACCTCCAGCACCCGTCCCCCCTTGAACTCCACCATGGCCATGCCCACAAAGCCAAAGGAGGCCAGCAGCTGGTAGGCCTGACGGATCATGGTCTCCTCATAAAAGCTGACGCAGCAGGTGGACGGTCCCCCCGTAACCGGATACTCCCGCAGCCGCCGGTGGCAGAAGGCGCACACCAGCCGGCTGCTTTGATCCAGAAGCAGGTTGACCCCCTCTCCCGGCCCCTCCACCTTTTCCTGCACAATGGGGGATGGGTCATAGCGGCGCATGGCCGCGTACTGCCGGGCATACTCGCCTGGGTCCCGGGCGATCTGATACCGGTCCCTGGCCTTAAGGCCCGCCTTCTCCCCGCAGTGGGGCTTGATGACCACGGGAAACCGGTCGGGCATGCTGTCATATTCCCGGGGGACTGGAAGCCCCAGTTCCACCGCCCGCCGGTGGACAGTCTCCTTGTCGTTCAGGGCATCCAGCACCGGCTGCGGCGCCACCAGAAAGTCCGCCGCCCGGGCCAGCTCCTCCCGCCGGCTGCTGACCAGGTTGAGGGTGTCCGCCCCGGCACAGAAGAGAACAGGGTGGTCATAGGCCTCCAGCAGCTCCCGCAGGCGGGTGCCGTAGTCCGCCTCCCGGCAGGAGCCGGGAATCCACCGGGTCTCCGCGGCAAAGCGGGAGACAAAGGAGGCCGGCGTGACAGTGGCCTCTGCCCGGGTCTGGGTCACAACCACCCGAAAGCCCGCCTCTCCCAGCGCCCGGACCGCGGCCAGGGAGGCGCGGTATTTTCCGTCTGTAACGACTGCGGTTTTCAAAGGCTCTCCTCCTTTTTCCGGCGGCCTCAGCCCATGCCCCGGCCGTATTGTTCAAAGGCCTCCTGAAGCAGGTAGCTGTATCCGCTGACCATGGTCTCCTCCCTGGGCCGGGCGGCAGGCAGCGCGGTCTCCCGGGTGGGCCGGGAGAGGAGGAGGTCCAGCAGTTCCTCAAAAAACTCCCCCTTGCACAGATGCGCCACCCCCACAGTGACATTCTCCAGCCAGAACAGGCCGGTGACATCCAGGCCGGTCTGGTCCTCAAACCGGGAGAGAAGATAGACCCCCCGGGGCAAATCCTGGGACAGCGGGCGGCGGAGAACGGTGTAGTAAACCTCCCCCTGCCACCGGTGGAACACATCCCACACACTCCGGGGGGCACAGCGGCTGTACAGCTCCCGGAGGAGCCGGCGGCCGCTCTGTCTGCCCAGCCGCAGCCAGCGAAGTTCCCCGGTCTCCGTGCGGTCGGTCAAGGCCCGGCCCGCCCCCCGGCTGAGGTAGGGGGCGCGGCTGGGTTCGTCAAAAAAGCCATCCGCCAGGTCCTGGAACAGCCTCCCCAGGGCGGGCAGGCGTTCCTCATCAATCTGGGCGGAGACCGGCTTCAAGATTTCCAGCAGATCATCGGCGCGCATGTGGCGGCTTCCCTCCGGCGTCTTGCCGTCGCTGGCCACCAGGCTGAAAAGGATCTCCCGAATGGCCTGCACACTGCGGAAATAGGCCGCAATGGTGGCACACAGCCGGGACTTCTCCCCGTCGCTGCGCCGGCCAAAATACCAGTCAAAACACTCCAGCTCCCGTCCGGCGTTTCGGCCCAGCAGCTGGAGAATCCGTCCCACCGGATTGGCGTCAAACTTGCTGTCGCCAAAAAAATAGCTGGCGTTCTGGCTGACACGGACGGGGAAGCTCTCGCACCAGGCCAGTTCTCTCCGTTCCAGCTTGTTCTGAAAATCCCGGTTCAAAAAACGGACCCGAATTTCACCATCGGGTCCTTCCCGTTCCACAAAATAGAGATCACTGCGCTGGGGCGGGTCGTAGAAATCCTCATACCACTTAAATAAAAGGTAAAAGCTGTCCTCCTGGTACCCCGCAGCCACCCAGGCCATAGTTGTCCATGCTTCGCGGATGGGTGTTCCTTTTCCGGCATATTTGTCAAACAGCCAGGCGATCCTGGGGTGGGACAGTATGTCGTGGTACATCCAACAGATCCTGTGCTGATCGGTATCAACCATAAGGTCCTCAAAGGAGCCCCGGTCCAGATAGATCGGATCGTCAAAGCACATGGTACAGACCTCATCTTTGCAAGTACTAAACAGAGTATATAGAACATTATAGCAGTTATCCCTTTTTTTTCAATCGGTAGGGCATGCTTTTCTTCCAAAAAATCAACTTTTTCCCCAGGCATTCCGCCAAAAGCGCCGTGAACCTGCCTGGTTCACGGCGCTTGGTCATTCCTCATAGTGGGGCGGGACGGGATCAAAGGTTAGGATTTCCTCCTCCACAGGGGGAGCCGCCTCCGGGGGTGTGGGGTCTCCGCCGCTCTGCATCTGGACCCACTGGTCCTTGGTGATGAGAATCTGCCGGGGCTTGGAGCCCTCAGAGGGTCCCACGATCCCCTTCTCCTCCATCTGGTCCATCAGACGGGCCGCCCGGGCATAGCCCAGCTTCAGCCGGCGCTGGAGCAGGG